>OGLI01000236.1_pt1 | contig 54725 bp, 42 predicted proteins | sample 1572661 | NCBI WGS metagenome assembly OGLI01 (sample SAMEA2581901, study PRJEB24529) | metagenome | biome: Human gut stool | place: China | collected 2011 | reverse complement strand
ATACACATTTTCACTCAAACAAGGTTTTTAGAGGTGACCATTTATTACATCTGGATTATCCTCTGTTACGGCTCATGACCGCGCCAACCGCCGTGAATCCCGCAAACACCAGGATATTCACGCAGACGATGCTCGCACCGCCGGGAGTTCCGAACTCGTATGAGATCACCATGCCCGCAATGAACGTCACCACTGAGATGACCGCCGAGCACACCGTGACCGCCTTGAAGCTCTTGAACACCCTCATGCTGCACAGCGCCGGGAATATTATCAGGCTTGAAATCAGCATCGAGCCCATCATGCGCATTCCGACAACAATTGTTATCGCAGTCAGCAGCGCGATCAGCATGTTGTACAGACCCGCCTTTGTTCCAGTCGCGCGGGCGAAGCTCTCGTCGAAGGTTATTGCAAAGATCCTCGTATAGAAGAACACGAAAAGTATAAGTACCAGCAGCGCCAGAACCACGCTTATCACAACGTCCTCGTCGCTTATCGCGTAGATACTGCCAAATAAGTAACTGTCAAGGTCGCTGTTCATTCCGGACAGTGAAACCGCCATTACGCCTATCGCAAGCGCGCCCGTGGATATAAGCGCTATCGCGGAATCCCCCTTTATCTTGCTGCTTCCCGAGATCCTCAGAAGCAGGAAAGCCGCCGCGATCACCACCGGAACCGCCACTGCCATCGGCGCCCAGTTCATCACCGCCGCGATCGCAAGCGCGCCGAATCCAACATGAGAAAGCCCGTCGCCTATCATGCTGTAGCGCTTGAGCACCAGGCTGACTCCGAGAAGAGCCGCACACAGCGAAACCAGAATACCTACCACCAGCGCCCGGAAAAGTATCGGCGTACTGAAAAACGCGGAAATAATGTCACCCATTGACCGCGCCCCCTTTCAGAAAATCCGAGGCACTGCTCGTGAGGAATTCCTCCGGTGTGCCGAAAAACCAGCTCTCCCGGGTAAGACCCTGCCGCATGCATAGGATATGCCCCGCGTATTTCAGAGCCGCGCTGACATCGTGAGTTACCATCACGACTGTAACTCCGCTGCGGTTTATGTCCGCGATAAGCTCGTACATCTCCGCCGTGACCATCGGGTCCAGCCCGGACACCGGCTCGTCAAGCAGTAGCAGCTTTGAAGTCGCGCACAGCGCCCTCGCAAGAAGCACCCGCTGCTGCTGACCTCCCGAAAGCTCCCGGAAGCTGCGCTTTTTAAGGTCGGATATGCTCAGCCGCTCCATGTTTTCGGCGGCTTTTTTGCGTTCGCGGTCGGTGTAGAAAGGTCTGAATCCCATCGAATTAAGGCAGCCCGAAATCACGACCTCCCCCACGCTCGCCGGGAAATCATGCTGCGCGCCTGTCTGCTGCGGAAGATATCCTATCTCGTTGCGGCGAAGTCCTCCGCCGAAGGTGATCTCGCCGCCCACCGGTTTTTTCAGCGACAGCAGCGACTTCACCAGCGTGCTCTTTCCGGAGCCGTTTTCGCCGACTATGCACAGGTAATCCCCGCTCTCCACGGTGAAGCTCAGATCCTTCACCACCGTCATGTTTTCGTATGACAGCGTGAGATTTTCAACTTTTATCAGATGTTCGCCCATATATGTCACTTGCCTTTACAAAATGTCAGATAGTACTTCGTAATTGCGCTCCATCAGCGAAACGTATGTCTCCCCCGATGCGAGGTCGTCAGCCGAAATGTTGTGGCAGGTGTGGAACTCCACGACCGGCAGCCCGGAATCCTCCGCAAGGACCTCGCCCAGCCGCCTGCTTGAAAGCTCGATACAGAACACCGCCGGAACGGAATCCGGCTGCCGGAGCTTATCCAGCAGGAATGTCATTGTCTGCGCTGACGGCTCCGTTTCGCTTCCGCAGCCCGGGAACGCAGCGTAGTAATTCAGCCCGTAATGCCTGAAGAAATACAGCAGCGGGAACCTGTCCCCGAAGATGAAATAACGCTCCTCGCCGCTCAGAAGCTCCGCGAATTTCGCGTCCAGCTCGTTTATCTTACCCGCATAGGAATCAGCGTTCGCAGTTACCGAATCGGCATTCTCCGGGAAAAGCTCCGCGGCGCGTTTCCCGAGCGCCTTCACGATCGCGGAGGCGTTGTCCGGGGAAGTCCACACATGCTCGTCGTATTCGTCCTCGTGTTCTTCCTCGTCATGGTCGTGCTCCCCGGCGTTCTGCATTCCCTCGGTGACTTCCTCGTCAAGAAGCGAAACCGCGTCCGTCATGCGGAAGGTCTCCACCTCCGGCGCGGATTTCAGCACGCTCTCGACCCACTGGTCGGACTCGCCGCCGTTGTAGACGAAAAGGTCGCAGCCGCTTATCTCTACGATGTCCTTTGCGGAGGGATCGTAGCTGTGGCTCTCCTGACCGGGCTTGAGCAGCATCTTAATGTCCGCTGTATCTCCGAAAACCTGCCGCGCAAAGTCATACGCCGGAAATATCGTCACGATGACCTTCAGCTTCCCGCTGCTTTCTGATTTTTCCGGGCTGGTACAGCCGCACAGGGAAACTCCCAGCGCAGCGGCGGCAATAACTGCAATTATCTTTCTGAATCTCATTTATTCTCCTTGTTCTTCTGTTCCTCTGACTCAATGGTGCGCTGGCAGTCGCTGCAAAGTCCGTAGATAACGGTTCTCCCGACATCCACCGCAAAGCCGTGGTTTTTCTCTATGTGCTGCTGCATTTCCTTCATGAAGCCGCAGTCCATGTGTATCAGCTTCTGGCAGCGGTCGCATTTCAGATGGAAGTGGCTGGAGCATTTCCGCTCGTCCATTAGCTGGTAGCACGCACCCGAGCCGTCCCCGGTAAAGCGCTTGAGCACCCCCTGATTTGCAAGCTTGGTGAGAGTCCTGTATACCGTCGCCTCGCCCACCGTCACCTCGCCGCTCGTGATTATATCCTTTGCGGTGAAGCAGCTTCCGCGGTGGCGGCTGAAAAACTCCACTATCTCGTCACGCTGTTTTGTATTGTAATTGTTTCTGTCCAAAGTGATCAACTCCTGCGAATTTGATTTTGATTTTCACTTTCAGTTTCACATTATAGCATACTGTTTTGCAATTGTCAAGCGGCGGGGAAAAATTTGTTGATTTTTATAATAGTGTGTGCTATAATAATGATAGTAACTTACTTAAAAAAATAGGTGGTGATACCATGCTGGATTACTGCATGTGCCCGAAATGCGAGCGCATGATAATGCTGGATTCCGACTTTGAAACGGGATTCTGCCTGTACTGCGGCACGCACATTTCCTATCAGGACTCCCGGGAGTTCCTGCTGGAAGGGCTGAAAAGCGCCGTTCCGGACGACATGAAAATAGAGGCCGACCTCAGCGAACTCATCGACGAGGACGACGCCTACACCGACGCCTACGGCACTGACGAATGCCGCATGGAATGCTCAAAGGCGCAGGAATACATGGGAAAATGGGATTTCGCCAACGCATTCAAGCACTACACCGCCGCGCTGGAGTGGCTCCCGAAGGACTTCGAGGCGTGCTGCGGAAAGCTCACCGCCGGAATTCTAAAACTCAACGACGTGGAAAACTGGGAGTCCTACCTCAGGGACTGCACCGCGATGATACGCTCCCAGCCCGACTGGAACATGGCGCAGAAGTCGCTTGAATACTCGCTTGATATCCTGAAGCGCTTCCTTTCGAAGGGCGGAAGGTTCGTTTCCCCGGCGTACACCTACGGATTTTTCAAGGAGCTGTGCGACAGCTTCCCCGCGCTGCGTACCCAGGCGGCTGTGATACTTGCGCACTGCGTGAATGTCGACAACGCGCCCTACACCGACGCGGCGCGGCTGGATCACGAGACCTCCCGCTTTGCGGTGGGCAGCTACCCGCCGGAGCCTGACAAGAACCTCGCGCGGCATTTGCTTCTTATAATGAAGTACCACCCGGACGAGCGCGCGAAGCACACGCTGATACGCGCCGTGTATGTATACGACCGCGCGGTGTGGCTCAGGAACCACGACAACGCGCGTATCGACGACGTTCTCGACTTCCTCGAGCAGATGTTCTCCGGGAGCTGCTCCACCGAGGACAGGAAAGCCGCGCTCGACGCCGGCTGCGACCTGCTGCTCATGCGTGCGCTGGAGCCTGCCTCCACACAGCGCGAAAAGCTGATGTTCCTCACCGGGGTTTACTCCTTCGGGCAGATACGCCGCATGGAGCGGTTCTTCAGCGGAAGCGCGTTCTTTAACCGGCTCTACCTTGAAATTTACCTCAAACAGCCCGGCGCCAGTCCTATCTCATCGGAGTACCGCCGTATCGAAGAAAAGCTGAAAACACTTAGCTGACAGAAAGGAAATCACCATGGCAAATATGAAAAAGCTCACCCGCGACTACGGTGAGATCATCTGGACCGGCAAGAAATGCATAATGGGTATGCCTATTTCGTTTACACGATACATTCTCACCGACAGCAAGCTGATAACCCGCGTGGGTCTGCTGAACCTAAAGGAGGACGAGATCGAGCTCTACCGCGTTTACGACAAGTCGATGAAGCTGCCGTTCGGTCAGCGGATAGTAGGCTGCGGAACAATCACGCTGCTTTCCAAGGACTCCGACACCCCCACAAAGGTTATGCAATCCGTAAAGCACCCCCGCGATGTAAAGAGGCTGCTCGACTCCGCGATACAGGAGCAGCGCGACAAGTACAGCGTCCGCGGCAGGGACATGATGGGAGCCTCCGCGCACATGGAGGACAGGGACGGCGACGGTATCCCCGACCCGCCTGAGTTCCCCGGCCGCCCTATGGTCTGAGCGCAGGTTCAGCAGTATTTTTCCCAATAAATGCAGTTTATTCCACAAATGCCGCATGATTGGGTGGCAAATTCCTAAAAAAATACTTGATTTATTTCTCGCCGTGCTATATAATATATTTATATATTCTCAGAATCAGGCGCCTTATTCCGGCGCCGATACGGCCTCTGTTAAACCGAAGGAGTAAAAACCAATGTCAGACAAACTGGACGGACTGAATGTCTGCCTGATGAACGACTCGTTCCCTCCTGTTATTGATGGAGTTGCAACGACGATACTTAATTACGCTGAAATAATCAACAACGGACTTGGCAAGGCAACCGTAGTTACCCCGGAATATCCCGGCGCAAAGGACGATTTCCCGTTCCCGGTGGTGCGCTACACCAGCATGTCCATCACTGAGAAGATATGCAGCTACCGCATGGGATATCCGTTTTCCGCAAGCAAGCTGGATTCCCTCACAAGCAGCGGATTTGATATTATCCACACCCACTGCCCGTTTGCGTCAATGCTGATGGCGAGAGTCCTCAGAATCAAGACCGGCGTGCCGATGGTGCTGACCTATCACACCAAATTCGATATCGACATACGCCGCGCCCTGCCGACAAAGCTCATGCAGGACCAGGCGATAAAAATGCTCATCTCGAACATCTCCTGCGCTGACGAGGTGTGGACGGTAAGCGAAGGCGCGCGTCAGAACCTTATCGACCTCGGCTACGAGGAGAACGAGCACCACCGTATCCGAATCATGGAAAACGGCGTTGACTTCCCCCGCGGAAGAGCAGACCCCGAAGACGCGGCGGAACTCCGCGCAGAGCTTGGAGTGGAAGGTCACGGTCCGGTGTTCATCTTCGTGGGACGCCTGCTGTGGTACAAGGGAATACGTCACATTCTCGACAGCCTCAAAATACTCGATGAAAAGAATATCGACTTCCGCATGATGTTCGTAGGCGACGGCGCCGACCGCGCCGAAATCGAAACCTGCGTCGACGAACTGAAGCTCCGAGAAAAAGTGATATTCACCGGCGCGATATACGACCGCGAGGAACTTCGCGTGTACTACACCGCCGGCGACCTGTTCATCTTCCCGTCGCTTTACGACACGAACGGAATCGTAGTCCGGGAGGCGGCAGCCTGTGGAGTGGCCTCCGTGCTGATAAAGGGAAGCTGCGCCGCAGAGGGGATCACCCACATGCGCACCGGAATCCTCACCGAGGACGACCCGCAGGCGATCGCCGCCGAGCTGGAGTTCGCGGCTTCTCACATCGACGAGGTTCGCCAGATGGGCGACCACGCAATGAACGAGGTGTACATGTCCTGGCAGACCTCGGTTGAGAACGCATACCGCCGCTACGGCGAGATAATTGAGGAATGGCGCACCGGAAACACCAGCAACCAGGAAACCGAGCTTCAACAGGATCTTTTCACCGGTATCAGCCGCGTCACCGACGCAGTCCAGAAGTTCCGCAGCATTCCCGCGGTCTCCGCGATACGCGAGAGCAACAGCCGGAACATGGCAAAGTACCGCGCCCGCAAGGAAGAAAAGAAAAAGCAGGAATCCGAGTAACTCCTGCCGCAAATACAATTGAGACCTCCTGATAAATCAGGAGGTCTCAGCTTGTCGAAAAAGTATCTTTTGCCCGTGAAGCGGGCATTTGAAATCAATTTTTTGACCCAGCTTTGCCGGGTCAAAAAATACTTCTATCCGCGCAAGTGTGCGGTTTGTCGGCTTTGCCGACAAACCGTGCGCGCGGCGCGGATGTTCGGCGGAAAAGTCCCAACGGGACTTTTTCGACGGTCAAAGGCGGGCAGCCCGAAAGCTGTCCGCCTTTGATTATTCAGCCTTGAATGAATCAGTTACCGGTATACTCGGAGAGTGTGATCTCGATATCCACCGACTTATCCCTGCCGCGGGAATCGGTTCTTACTACCGTTGCCGTAACAGTATCGCCCGGCTTCTTGTCCTTGAGTATCTCGGATACCTCGTCGACTGTGCGTACGTCGGTGCCGTTGATAGCTGTGATGGTATCGCCAACTACCAGACCGCTGGAGGCTATCGCCATATCCTGGTCGATATCAGTAACCACAAGACCCGGAGTCATGCCTCTGACCGCGCCTATATAGTCGCTTACCTGAACGCAGGTGATGCCGAGTATCGGTCTGCCGGAAACGTAGCCCTTGGTGATGAGGTCGTTGATGACCGACTTTGCGTCGTTAATAGTGATCGCAAAGCCAAGATTCTCAGCGTTGTCGTTGATGAGCTTCATGTTAACTACGCCGACTACCTCGCCGTACATGTTGAACAGGCCGCCGCCGGAGTTACCGCTGTTGATCGCCGTATCCGTCTGGATAGCGGAAATGCTGTTGTCGTCGTAAACCTGTCTGTTCAGACCGGAAACAACGCCCTTGGAAACGGATGTCTCAAGACCGAGCGGGTTGCCTATTACAACAACATCGTCGCCGAGGCTCAGCTTGTCGGAGTCGCCCAGTGCAGCGGCGGGGAGGTCGCTGTCGGGCTTGATCTTCAGCACTGCTAGGTCGGTGTCGGTGTCGGAGCCTAACAGATCTGCTTCGTACGCTGTGGAAACGCTGGTGCCGTTGTTCGGGTCGGTGGTGTTGACGTTGACTACCAGCTTTGTAACGGTGTAGTAGTCGTTCTCGGCAACATGCGCGTTGGTGATGATGTAGCCGTCCTTAGAGATGATGATGCCGCTGCCCGCGCCGTAGAGAGTCTCCTGACCGCGGTAGTTTACATAGACCTCAATATATACGATGGAATCCTTGACTGCGGATACCAGGTCTCTTGTGTAGGCGTATGTGCCGTCGCTGTTGCGCTCGGCAGTTCCGGAGGAGGTGTGGTCGACAACGCCGGACTGAAGCGTGTTCAGTACGTCCTGCGCGCCCTCGGGGACGCTGCTTTCGGAAGCGCTGGTGCTTGTGGTGCTGTCCGCAGAGGAGCTTACGCTCTCGGACTGGGAGGCTCCGCCTATCAGGAGCTGGCTCGCCTTGTTAGCTGCGAAGGCTCCGCCGAATCCCGCGCCGCCGCAGAGTACCGCTATCGCTGCCACGATGGCTACGATCTTTCCGGTGCGGTGGGTCCTGGGCTTCTTCGGGGGCTGCTGTTCGGTGAAGTTCATTTCGGGCTGTGTATTCTGAGCGCTCTGTACGTTCTGGGCGTTCTGTGTATCATGAAGTTCCTGTGTATTCTGTGTCTCGTTCATGCCGTTATAGTCATACATAAATCATTCGTCCTTTCTTTCAGACCGGATATGTAGGGGAGGATTCCCGGTTTTCCGTATCTCCCTTGCTGTGATTAAATTATATCAGCCTAATGTGTCGATACGGTGAAACAAATTTGAATAATCAATTAAATAAAGCTGACGAAAATGGTAAAAAACCGGCGGGAAAATTCGCACTTTTCCCGCCGGCTGTGAATATTCGTCAGCCCATGCTTGCGGGAGCCTCGCTCATCGAGGGAGCCTCGTGACCCTTCACGGCTCTGTCAGCCGCAAGGGCGATGGCGCACTCAAGGCGCTTCTTCTGCATTTCACAGGCTATCTTGTAGGGCTTCTTCACGTCGCCCTCGTAGATGAAGCTGTTAGCGTTGCATCCGCCGGAGCAGAAGAACTTCGCCCAGCAGCTGCGGCAGCCTTCCTTGCTGTAGACGTGTACCTTCGAGAAATAGGTCTTGATATCGTCGTTGAATGTTCCGTCATAAAGGTTGCCCATTTTCCACTGCTCTATTCCAACGAACTGGTGGCAGGGGTAGATATCGCCGTGAGGCTCCACCGCAACGTAGTCGTTGCCGCAGCCGCAGCCGCGCAGGCGCTTTATCGCGCAGGGACCGGCGTTGAGGTCCACCATGAAGTGGAAGAAGTTGAACTTGTCCTCGGTGCGGTTCGCCATGACGTCGCACAGCTTGTCGTACTCGGAGAATACGCGGGGGAGATCCTCCTCGTTGATGGCGTAGGGCATCGAGGGGTCGGTAACCACCGGCTCAGCGGAAAGCTGAACGAATCCCAGGTCGCGCATTGCGAGGATATCGTCGGTGAAATCGAGATTATACTTTGTGAAGGTCGCGCGGACGTAGTAGTCCTTGGTTCCGCGGTTCTGAACCAGCTTCTGGAACTTCGGCACGATGATGTCGAAGCAGCTCTTGCCGTTTATGGTCTTGCGGATACGGTCGGTGACCTCGCGGCGGCCGTCGAGGGAGAGCACGCAGTTGCTCATCTCGCGGTTGATGTAGTCTATCTTCTCATCGTCGAGCAGGATACCGTTGGTGGTTATCGTGAAGCGGAAGCGCTTGCCGTGCTGCTTCTCGATGGAGCGCGCGTATTCAACGGTCTGTACTACCGTATCCCACGCCATGAGAGGCTCGCCGCCGAAGAAGTCAAGCTCGAGCTGCTCGCGGTTGGCGGAGCGCTCGATAAGGAAGTCGATAGCCTTCTTGCCGGTTTCGGGGGTCATAATGCAGCGCTCGCCGCCGAAGTCGCCCTGCTGCGCGAAGCAGTACTCGCAGCGGAGGTTGCAGTCGTGGGAAACGTTCAGGCACATGGACTTTACCGGGGACTTGACCATTGTGTCGCTGTACTTTTCGTAGTCGTCCTCGGCGAAGAGCGCGCCGTCCTTGTAGAGCTGGTAAAGCTCGGCGTAGCTCTCGCGCACTTCGTTTTCGGAGTACTTCGGAAGCTTTGCGGGGAGGTCAGCGGGCATTTCCTCGGTCATGGGGGCGTCAACGAAGTCGAGCATGTCGTACGCGCAGTCGTCGGGGAGGTGGACAGCGCCGCTGTTGACGTCGAGCACTATGTTGTAGCCGAGCTGTTTGAACTTGTGTATCATCGGAATTTCGCCTTTCTATGTAAATATCTTTCTGTGCGGTGATTGCTGCGGCATAGTCCGGAAACGGGGACGTATGCGCGGGACGCGATATAAAAACCGGTGTGATCAGATGGTCACCTCTAAAAACCTCATGTGAGCGAAAATGTGCAGTGCGCGCCATCTTCGTCGTCAAACCTCCTCGTAAGGCATACAGCCTTACTTCGTCGGCTTTCCTAGAATCTGGCACACCCTGCCCATTTTTGCTTTTCGCACCGGTTTTTAGAGGTTCCCATATCAAAAAAACTGGGCGGAACAGTTCCGCCCATCGTGTGTAATATCGGTGGATATTACTTTTCAGACTCACATTTCTGGTTTGCAACTGTGCAGGAAGTCTTGCAAGCAGACTGGCAGGAGCTCTGGCACTTGCCGCAGCCGCCCTTAACAGCGGAAGCCTTCAGGTTAGCCTTGTTGATGGTTGTGATGTGCTTCAAATCAGACACCTCTTTCGTGATTGATTGCAGGGTATTTTCCTGCGATTATTAACAGTATACCATATTTCCGCGAATATTTCAAGGGGAAACGCGAAGTTTTTTCAACTTTTTATTATTACAGCATGCCGGGAGCGGATTTGTCAACATTTCTTTATTTGATAAGGAATTGCATGACGAGCTCCGCGGCAAGCACTCCGCCGCAGGCGGAAAGCGCCACTATCAGCAGTCCTCTGTTGAACAGAGCCGCAATGAGCGCCGCCGCGAATCCCACGCACGCGGTTATCACCGACCCGGTGCTGAAGAATATCCCCGGGATAGTCATGGCGGTCAGCACCGCATAGGGTACGTAATACAGGAAGCTCAGCACAAACGGCGAGGTTATCTTCCTGCGTATCGCCGCAAGCGGGAGCATTCTCACAAGGTAGGTCACGAGAGCCATCGTAAGTATGCTCAGGCACAGATATAATGTATCAGTCATCAGCTTCACCGTCCTCCGTGGGTTTCGGGAAGAACAGCGCTCCCAGCGCCGCGGCGATGACCGTGCAGATTATCACCGAGAATCCCGAGGTTATGCCGCTGAATACCGGCACGAACTTGATTACGCAGGACAGCGCCGCGGCAATCGCAGCGACCGCAAGCACGCCCTTGTAGCGCTTGGCAGGCGGAACCACTATCGCGATGAACATTCCGTAGATCGCAATGCCGAGCGCCAGCGTAACTATCTCCGGCAGGACGTTTCCGAGCAGCGCGCCGGTCGCCGTGCCCGCCGCCCACATTATGTAGGGAAGCGTGATAAGCCCGTACATATACGCCGGTGTGACCTCGCCGGGCTTAACGCTGGCGACTGCAAACACCTCGTCGGTCACGCCGAACGACGTGGTGAGCCGGTGGAACAGATTGTAATTCTTGCTGAGCTTCTGGCTGAGCGAAAGGCTCATGAGCGAGTAGCGCAGGTTGATAATGAGCTGAGCCAGCGCTATTTCGAACAGACCGCCTCCGGCGGCGATGGCGCCTATCCCGGCGACCTGACCGGCTGAGGTCAGGCAGGTCATGGAAATGAGTATCGCGGCTAACGGCGGGATTTTCATTCCCACCGCGGTAATGCCGAACGCAAAGGATACCGAGAGATATCCCAGCCCTATCGGAAGCCCGTCCTTAAGCCCCTGGAGGTAATCCGAACGGCTCCCCTTTACTTTATTTGTTTTCTCTGACATAATTCTCCCTTTTCCGCAGGTCATATTGACAACTTTATTATTTTAGCACAATCACGGGAATAAATCAATACAAAATATACGGACTTCCGCAATTTATTACATATATAATTCACAAAAATTCCGGTCGGCTCTTGCAATTATTAAAGAAAAATGCTAAAATGATAATATGTGCTGAAAAGCATTACAAAAACGAATACAAATAAAAAGGAGAAAACAAATGGGAAACATTTTCGTAATTATCGCATTTGTGGCTTATGCCCTTGTTATTCTCGGAATAGGAATTTTTTCCTACAAGAAATCCAAGAGCATGAACGATTACTTTATAGGCGGGCGGCAGCTCGGAAGCTGGACAACGGCTATTTCAGCCCAGGCTTCGGATATGAGCGGCTGGCTGCTGATGGGTCTGCCCGGCGCGATCTTCGTCAGCGGGCTGACTGAAAGCTGGATCGCGATAGGTCTTTTCATCGGTACATACCTCAACTGGAAGATACTCGCGGCAAGGCTCCGTAAGATGTCCTACGCCGCCGGCGACGCCATCACTATCCCGGAGTACTTCCAGAAGCGCTTCTTCACGCAGAATCCCGTTATACGCTTCGCGTGCGCGGCAATTATTTTCGTGTTCTTCCTTATCTACACCGCTTCCGCATTCAGCAGCGGCGCCAAGCTGTTCAACTACATGTTCGGCACGGATTACACGCTTTCCCTTACCATCGGCGCGCTCATCATCATTTCCTACACCTTCCTCGGCGGATTCTTCGCGGTCTGCTGGACTGACCTCATTCAGGGTCTGCTGATGTTCGCGGCTCTGGTCATAGTTCCGCTGGTGTGCATTATCCAGACTCCGGACGTTTCCGCAGTGCAGTTCCTCAACGCTGACGGCGCTGTTATCTCCAACTACCTCAACCTCTTTGAGGACGTAAACGGCAACATCGCATGGACCACTATCCTTTCCGGTCTGGCGTGGGGTCTCGGCTACTTCGGAATGCCGCATATCCTGGTCCGCTTCATGGCTATAAAGTCCAGCGATCTCATCAAGAAGTCGCGTATAATCGCGACCATCTGGGTTTTCATTACCCTCGGCGCGGCTGTGCTGGTCGGAATTTTCGGCTACATCTTCCTGAACTCCGCAGGCAACGAGGCTATGCTGGCTGAATTCAACGCCATCGGCGACGCGGAAAGGATCTTCATGTTCCTCAGCGGTAAGCTCCTGCCCGGTATCATCGCGGGTATCGTGCTCGCGGCTATCCTGGCGGCTATCATGAGCACCGCGGATTCCCAGCTCCTCGTGACCGCTTCCTCTGTGAGCAACGATATGTTCAAGCTCTTCAAGAAGGACGCCAAGGAAAAGACCCTCATGTGGATCAGCCGCGGCACCGTTATTGCAGTCGCAGTCATTGCGTACATCATCGCCCTCGACCCGAACAGCTCGGTAATGGGTCTGGTTTCCTACGCATGGGCAGGCCTCGGAGCGGCGTTCGGTCCGGCTATGCTGCTCTCGCTGTTCTGGAAGCGCATGACCATGAACGGCGCAGTTGCCGGTATTATCTCCGGCGGCGCGTCCGTTGTCATCTGGGAGACTATCCCGATGATCCCTGCAGACGGCGCGTTTGTAAGCCTCTCCGCTGCAACCGGTATTTACTCGCTGCTGCCTGCGTTCATTATCGCGCTGGCTGCCGTAATTATCGTGTCCCTCTGCACCAAGGTCGACAGGCAGAAGGTCGACGAGCTTTTTGCAAGGGCTAACGCTAAGGAGACCGAGGCTCAGGCTATCGGGGAATAATCAAGATATCTTTATAAAGCAATGGGCTGCACGAATGCAGCCCATTGTTTTTAGTTGAGGTTAGCTCTCGCTGATAAAGGGAAGGACCTCTTTGTCAAGGTCGAATATGGTGATTTCAATATTCTGGTCGTTGGGTGTTATCCACTCCATTTCAGTCTTGTGCCTTTTAAACAAAATATTGTCCTTAAGGGGTTCTAGACCAAAACTGAGTTTGTATAGATGCTTGTAATTTTTAAGGTCGTTATAAATTTTGTTGTAATTTATAACCGAATCTTTGTCAACAAGTGAATGATCAGCATAATACCAAAAATCAGCGCTGCTTAACGAATAGAATTTATATTCAGGCAAGTAGGCTTTATAAGAAGGCGCGGTATCACTCAGATCAATCACTAAAACAGCGTCATCGGGTAATTCGCTTCTTACAAATTCAGCAGTTACCTTTGAATAGCTGTAATCTGTGAAATAGTCCTTGATAAGTTGATAGCTACCCATTGGGATCGTTGCGGCAATATATGTGCAGAACAAAACGAAGAATGCTTTGTCAAACTGCTTGTCTATGCCTCTGAACCATGTGATGAATCGCTTGCCGACGGCTGACGTATTCTTATCGAGCGGTTTTGGCTCTTTGTATACAGGGGTTTCGGTATTGAGGGCAAACCAATAAATAATCACATAGGTGAACAGAAAAAGCGAAGCGCGCGGTGGGAGCGTATACCAGACAACGCAGCATATCACGGAATAAACGCCTGTAAATACGAGCATTACAATAAAATGCTTTCTGTAATGCCTGAAAAAAATCATTGCGCATACAATGATAAGTCCTATGCACGATGCGATCGTCCAGTTGGCAGTAGATGATAAAAAAGGAAATTCCCGGTTAAAAACCGCATTAGAAGTTATCGTTCCGACAGTTTTTACCAAGCCGTCGAGAGTCATTAGTAAATTCAGATTTTCGGTTTTGGAAGCAGTCAGTTCATTTGTGCTCAGGCACCCCAGAAGCGGCACTATCAGCAGGATAACTCCCACGCCCGCAATTGCAAGGCCGGCAAGCCGCAGAATGTTCATTTTCCCTGAAGATGTTTTCCACAGTTTGAACAGGTCGATTATCATGTAGATACCGAGTATTCCGACCAGACCTGACATCATGAGGTGCGTATTTGCAAGGAGCGCAATAAGCAGTCCGTAGACGACAGGGCGACGGTTTCTGTCCTTGTAGACGATGGCAAGCAGCACAAGTATCAGCAGAATGAGGCAGTACACGCGCGACATCACGCTGTTGTAAAATATCAGGCTGCCGGAAAACAGCACAATGCCTTTAAGCAGCGGTCTGAACGGAGCCTTCCATAGAAGAAGCCCGGCAGCCACGCCGGAAATAAACCAGCTTATGAACGGAAGGATATCCGCCGGAAGCCCCGCCTTGGCAAACGGGTAGAGGACAAAGTGCCAGAGCGGCGGGTGGCCTTCATATTTCATGAAGTCGATGATACCGGAAATATCGTTGTATTTTGCAATATTCCACGCCTGCGCCTCGTCGTACCATATTTCGTGGCGGGCGGCGCCGATGAAGGTCAGCGCAAGGTAGACAATGAACAGGCAGAGCAGGATAATGCTGCTTTTCGGTATGCTTCGCTTTCCTGAAGCGGCTGTATCGGTCATTGCTTTTGCTCCTTTGCTTCCTCGTGGTATTCCTTCTCGGTGTTGACGCTCCAGACGCTCTCGCGGTCTCCGGTGCCGGAGATTATCGAGCGGGCGGCGTTCATCGCCGTCAGCATGGAGTGATCCATGTTGTTGTATCGGTGCTGGCCGTTTCTGCCTATGCAGTAGAGATTATCGAAGCTGTCGAGGTACCCGCGCACCTTCCCGAACTCCTTGTAGGTGCCGAAGTACGCCGGGTAGGCCTTCTTCACCTTGGCGGTGAAGCTGTCGGCGATGTTCTCGCGCTTTATTATGCCGATCTGCTCCAGCTCCTTTGAGGCGAAGTCGATGAACTCCTCCGGGGGAGTGTTCCACATTTCGTCGCCCTCGGTGCAGAAGTACTCAAGCCCCACCCAGACGTGCTTCGTGTTGTCGTCCACCATATAGGGCGACCAGTTGTTGAATATCTGGAGCCTTCCGAGCTTTACCTCGCGCTCCTGAATGTATATCCAGCAGTCCGGGACTATGTTGTTGATGGTCGGGGTCTTGGTCTTGTTCTGGATCTCGAGCCGGTCGAGCAGCAGGCCTACGGTGATGAAATCCCGGTAGGGAAGCTCCGACGCGATGTGCAGTATGTCCTCCGGCACGTCCGGGAGAGCCTGCACCAGATCCTTGACCGCCATCGAGGAAACAAGGAAGTCGCATTCGATGGTGCGCTCCTTGCCGAAATCCGGGGAGCCGCTGTCGGTGCAGCGCACGGTCACGGATCTCACTGAGCCGTTTTCCGCGTTTACGCGCACGACCTCGTGCTGCATGAGAAGCTCCGCGCCCTTTTCGCGGTCTATCTCTGCCATGCGCTCCCAGAGCTGACCGGGGCCGAATTTCGGGTAGTAGAATTCGTCGATGAGCGAGGTCTCGACGTTGTTCTTGTTTTTCTTGAACGGCTTGGAAAGCGCGGAGGTTATGACCTTCCACACGGAAAGCCCCTTGACGCGCTGAGCGCCCCAGTCCGCGGCGATGTTTGACGGGTGAACTCCCCAGAGCTTTTCGGTGTAGTCCTCGAAGAACATCTGGTAGAGCGGCTTACCGAAGCGGTTTATGTAGAAATTCTCAAGCGAGGTCTCCGGGAGCTTGTGGATAACGCTGCCGAGATATCCGAAGCCCGCCTTCATCGTGTTGACGAATCCCATGTTGATGAAGGTCGCGGGTTTCAGCGAGATGGGGTAGTCGAAGAAGCGCTTGCGGAAGTATATCCGGGACAAGCGGGTACGCGCAAGGAAAACGTTGTCGATTTTATCCGGGTCTATCTCCGGGTCGTCGGAGAAGGTGTGGGTCCTGCCGAGCACCTTGTCGTCCTTTGAGGGCGCGCCCTGAAGCGGGAGGATATCCATCCACAGCTTCATGACCTCCTTGTTTTTCGAGAAAAACCTGTGGCCTCCGATGTCGATACGGTTCCCGTTGTACCGCGCGGTGCGGGATATTCCGCCGATGAATTCGCTGGCTTCGATTATTATGGGGTGATATTCGCTGCTTTCATTCAGCAGGGTGTATGCGGCGGTAAGTCCCGCAGGACCCGCGCCGATGATTACTACATTTTTCATTTGGTTTCAATTTTTCCTTTTCTGTCAAATATCAGTACCTTTCGTCCGACGTAATTCCATACAAGGACGATGGCGGCGGCGGCTATCTTTACAATAAGGTAGCTTATATGCAGCAGCTCGGTCCCGAGGTACATTATAAGTTCCGTCAGCCCCAGTCCGATCACGCCGACCACGGTGAAAATCAGGAATGCCGCCACGCTCTTACCGCTGCCGCAGTTGTCCTTTCTTCGGAATACGAACGTCAGCGAAAGCACGTAGTTCACGATCAGGCCTACGATGAATCCCGCCGCGGTGGAGATGAACAGCTCCCACGGAGTTCCTCCGGTGAGTATCAGCTCCTGAAACAGGAACAGCGTGCCGTAATCCGCCAGGAATGCGATACCGCCTACAACGGCGTATCTGAAGAATTCCCAGAACAGGCTCAGCAGTTTCCTGCGCTTATCTTCTGTCATCTGTTTTCCCCCATTATTTGAGATATGTTAATTATACCACTTTTCAACATGACTTTCAATATACAGAAAACAGGCGGTTTCAAAATCGTTTTATTAGACATATCCGCAAGCGCGTTTTTGTGGATTTTTCAGCCGGGTGTGAATGGACTTGTAATATCAGGTGTAATATATTTGTTCAATGTTTACATAATCTTTTGTGCAAAATGTGTAAAAAAGATGAAATTTCATAAAGGGTATTGTATATTTGCGATAAATATGTTACAATGTATACAGACAAGTTAACAGGCTCACGGGACGAAAGTTCAGGCGGTCCTGCTGATTTGCTTTAAAATCCCGGTTTGCCGGGCGGCGGCGTCTGCCGCGGCTCGTCCGACCCGAAAGGAATGATCAGTATGAAAGTAACCATCACCGCTAAGAAGCTCACAATCAACCAGTCGTTCACCGACTATGCGACCCAGAAGCTCAGCGCAAAGCTGGACCGCTTCTTCCCCGAGGAGGCAGAGGCTAAGATCACCCTCGAGGAGCGCCGTGAACTTATCATTCTTGAGCTTACGGTAAAATATAACGGTATCATCTACCGTGCAGAGCAGTCCGCGAAGGACAAGAACGACGCCCTCGACGTAACCGTTGACCGCGTTATCCGCCAGATCAGAAAGCAGAAGACCAAGGTTGAAAAGAGCCTGCGTACAGGCGCGTTCGAGGGTCTTGCACCCGAGGCAGAGGAGAAGGAGTACGAGGTCATTCGCGAGAAGAAATTCCACCTCCGCCCGATGTCCGTTGACGAGGCTATTCTTCAGATGAACCTGCTCGACCACACGTTCTTTATGTTCAAGAACGCAGACACCGGCGCTGTAAACGTAGTCTACAAGCGCGACGAGGGCAACTATGCGGTTCTGGTTCCCGAGGGATGAGCAGCACAGGAAACAAGGCGTTAATACTTAAATAGCAATCAGCTCCGCCGGGATTTCCTGCGGAGCTTGAATGCTGATTAGGGCATTTGCACAAAAAAGTTGAAAAATCTTTGTGCAAATCACCGCCCTTGTAATGTAAACGATTTACTGCTATAATATAATCAAGGCAACCGGGAAAAGCCCGGAAAAACCGTAAATTAGCCGGAGAACCGGCAGAAATATCAGAATGATGGAGGAATACCAATGAACTACGGTCATTTCGACGAACTCAATAAGGAGTATGTCATCACCCGTCCGGACACACCTTCCGCATGGGCCAACTACCTCGGCGACCCCGAGTACGGCGCTATCATCTCCAACAACGCAGGCGGCTACAGCTTCGTAAAGAGCGGTGCTAACGGTCGTGTTATCCGCTACCGCTTCAACGGCGTAGGCACCGACACCCCCGGCAGATACGTATATCTCCGCGACCTCGAGACCAACGATTACTGGTCCGCTTCCTGGGCGCCCGTATGCAAGCCCCTCGATCAGTTCAAGAGCGAGTGCCGCCACGGTACCGCTTACACCGTTATCACTTCCGAGTACAAGGGCGTTAAGTCCGAGGTTACTTACTATGTTCCCCAGGGCGCTACATACGAGGTATGGGCTGCCAGGGTGACAAACACTTCCGATAAGCCCAGAAAGCTCGCTGTTACCGGCGTATGCGAGTTCGTCAACGACCCGAACTACGAGCAGGATCAGGTAAATCTTCAGTACACTCTGTTCATCACCCGCACCTACTTCAAGGGTAACTATATCCACCAGATGCAGAACGAGATCTACAATCCGAACAGCGGCAGATTCCTCGGTCTGGCTGGCGCTAAGGTAGACGCTTACTGCGGCGACAGAGATTCCTTCGTAGGCACCTACAGAAGCTACTCCAATCCGAAGGGCATCGAGGAAGGTCTGAAGGGCGACCTCAACTACAACACCAACTCCGTTGGCGCGCTCGAGAGCGACATCGTTCTCCAGCCCGGCGAGACCAAGGAGCTTACATACGTCCTCGGCGGTCAGAAGACCGAGGCTGAGATCACCGAGATCATCAGCAGATACGAGAAGTCCGGCGCGGTAGAGGCAGAGCTTGCACAGCTCAAGAACTACTGGCACAGCAAGCTGGACAACCTCCAGGTAAACACCCCCGACAAGAACTTCAACAACATGGTCAACACATGGAACGCATACAACTGCTTCATCACCTTCATCTGGTCCAGAGCGGCTTCCTTCCAGTACTGCGGCCTGAGAAACGGCTTCGGCTACCGCGACACCGTTCAGGATATCCAGGGTATCATTCACCTTGCGCCTGAGATGGCAAAGAAGCAGATAGTATTCATGCTGTCCGCGCAGGTAACTAACGGTGCGGGTCTGCCGCTGGTTAAGTACGACCACAAGGCAGGTCAGGAGAACCACCCCGACGAGAACGACGAGAACTCCGTATACGCGAAGCAGACTGGTCACCCCAGCTACCGTGCAGACGACGCTCTGTGGCTGTTCCCGACCGTTTACAAGTACATCTCCGAGAGCGGCGATTCCGCGTTCCTCGACGAGGAGATCCTCTACGCTAACGACGGCGAGAAGGGCACCGTTTACGACCACCTCAAGAGAGCGATCGACTTCTCCATGAACCACCTCGGCAACCACGGCATGCCCGCAGGTCTGCACGCTGACTGGAACGACTGCCTCCGTCTCGGCAAGCAGGGCGAGTCCACCTTCGTTGCATTCCAGCTCGTATACGCTATCAAGATCCTGCGCACCTACGCAGTTGAGAAGAACGATACAGACTACATCAAGTACCTGGACGAGATCGGCGCTAAGCTCGATACTATCCTCTCAGCCTGCTGGAACGAGGACAGATGGATCCGCGGCTACAAGGAGGACGGCGCCATCATCGGTCAGCGCACTGATCCTGAGGCTTCCATGTGGCTCAACCCGCAGAGCTGGTCCGTAATCTCCGGCTTCGGAACAAAGGAGCAGCAGGAGAAGGCTATGGACAGCGTTTACCGCGAGCTGAACACTCCGTACGGCGCAATGGTAATGTACCCGCCTTATGTAAAGCACGGCTTCCCCGGAGCGCTCATGCAGTGCTTCAACAAGTGCACCAAGGAGAACGCAGGTATCTTCTCCCAGCCGCAGGGCTGGCTGATACTGGCTGAGTCCAAGCTGGGTCACGGCAACCGCGCTTATCAGTACTGGACTGAGGCGGCTCCCGCTACCTACAACGACAACGCAGAGCACAGAGTGCTCGAGCCGTACGTATACGGTCAGTTCGTTGAGGGCAAGGACAGCCCGTTCGCAGGCCGCGCACACGTTCATTGGCTGACCGGTACCGCTTCCACCGTTATGGTTGGTACAACAGAGGGTATCCTCGGTCTGAACCCCGAGACCAAGGGTCTGGTGATCGACCCGTCTATCCCCTCCGAGTGGAAGGAATACACCATGGAAAAGACCTTCCGCGGCAAGAAGCTCCACGTTACCGTAAAGAACCCGAACGGTTCCGAGCACGGCGTGAAGTCCGTTACAGTCAACGGCGAGAAGATCGAGGGCAAGCTTATCCTCGATTCTATCCTCAAGGCTGAGAACGATGTTGTAATCGAGATGTAATTCTAGATAGAAAAATCCCCCGTTCGTGTGAGCGGGGGATTTTTTATGTTATTTCAGTCTGACAACATTTGACCACTTTCCGTATATCCGCTTTCCTCCAACGGTAATGTACGGGCGTATCCTGAACCTGCACCCGGATTTGGAAGTCCATTTAACCTTCAGGCTCAGCTTGTGGTTCTGAATGTCCGCAAGCTTTGTGAATTTACCCTTGCCCTCAGCCGCCTGTACCTCATAATTGGGGTATATACCGCCTGGCCTTGACCATGTAAGCGTGGCGCGGTTTTCATTTTTGACCTTACGTCCCTTTAACGTGGATTTCGGCGGAAGTATCTTGAATTTCAGCGTCTTTGTGCCTTTGAAGCTGTTTATTCCGGTTATGCGCACAGACGCTATGCCAGGTGTTACAGCGTCCTGATAATCTACCGTGTAGTCGTAACCCTCGTTGAGCGTACGGCCCTCGTATTCTGCCTCTATGACGGGTGTGAACGGCTTTCCTGTGTAGGTCACAGTGGGGAGCGCCTTGAACTTGCAGCCGCTTATATCGTGCTCCTCGCCCGGTCTAAGAACCAGCGTGGAATATTCGTAGCTTCCGTCTACAAGCGTACCGGCACTCAGAATGTTATACCTGAACTGACAGGTAACGCTCTTGGCAGCCTGCCCGAATACCCACTCGCTGCTCTCTCCGTAAAGCATGCCGACAACATCGCCGTTTTCAGTGGTGCCTGTCCATATGTCAAACGAATCGTCGGTAGTGCAGTCGCACTCGATTATATCTCCGTTGGCTCCGTCGCCGCCGAAGAATCCGAACGTCGCCGACGTACCGAATGCGTCGTCCCACTCGCTAAGATAGTAATCGTCAAACTCCACATTGAAACCGATTCCGGCTCTTCCGGTTTCAGCGTAAGCCTGCTGATAAAGGTCGTACTTTTCCTTTGGAACGGTGAAAATTATGCTGGTGCAGTCCGGAATCACTCCCGTCCTGACCGTCACGCCGGGCTGTGAGAAGTCAAGGTCGTCCGGAAGCGTCAGAGCGGCTTCTGCGGTATTCTCTGCTGGAACAGCTCCGGACGGTTCCGTCTGCTCTTCTGCGAAAGTTTCCATCGCTGAAGCCGCTGCCAGGAAAACCGCAAGTACGGCGGCCGTTGATCGCTTGAATTTCATATTACCTACCTCCATTGATTTAAGGAACCACTGATTAAATCACGCCTAACGGCTTGGCGCATATCTTGCTTGCATATTTTCCGTCATCTTGCACAATTCGTCCTAGCAAGGCGTGGTCTCCCCCGGTGGGGGAGGTGTCACGGAGTGACAGAGGGGGCTGACCGACAGACCAGCCTTGCGTCGCTAATTGTTGACTTGAAAGCGCTTACGCTTCCGTCAACAATTCCTCATTGTACAATCTGGCGAAAAATCTGACTGCACAATATATGCACCAGATTTAATCAGCGTTTCCTTAATGTTACCAACATTATACACCATTTGTTTTTGTTTGTCAATAAAAATTCGGTTGGGTATGTAAAAAAACTCCCTGCCGAAGCAGGGAGTTTATATCGTTAATCAATATTGTGAAGCGCCTTGTAGATGTCCTGCATCTGCTGGTCGGTGGAGGCAATGGTCTCCGCGCAGTCCTTGAGCTGCTGCGCAAGTTCAGCTGACACCACGCTGTCGGTCTTATATTTGAGGTCGTGCTCCAGGGTCGCCCAGAAGTTCATTGCGATGGTGCGTATCTGAACCTCCACGTGGACAAGCTCCTTTTTTTCGGAGAGGTACACCGGGGTCTCGATAACCAGGTGCAGACTGCGGTAGCCGTTTGGCTTGGGGTTCTGTATGTAGTCCTTGCGCTTGATGAGCTTCACGTCGTCCTGCGCGGTCAGGAGGTCTGCCACGGTGTAGATATCGTCGATGTAGTTGCACACTACGCGGACGCCTGCGATGTCGTTCAGCTCGCGCTTTGCGTTATCGCAGCTGAACGGTATTCCCTTGCGGTTGAGCTTCTCAAGAATGCTCTGCGGGGATTTCACGCGGTCCTCAAGGTGATGTATCGGGTTGTGGTCGTATTTCGTCTTGAATTCGCTGTCGAGTATCTCAAGCTTGGTCTTGACCTCGCGGATCGCGGACTCGTAGAGATGCTCAAGCTCCATGAACTGGTAGAGCTGGTCCATAACGCGCTGCTGTGCGTCCGCAGGGAGAAGCTGCTGTACAGGCTCAAGCTCGAATGTTTTCTGTTTTTCTTTCATTGCGTATCCTTTCACAAGCGTACAATAATATTATATCAGCAAATGTGATAAATTTGATAATGTTCGTGTGAAATTATTATGAAATATTACTTGTTTGCTTCGTCCTGCATACTATTCAGGAGCGCCTCTATGTCAGCCTGGGACATCTTGCCGCCGGAAGGCGCAGGGGATTCAGCAGGCGCAGGCTCGGGAACGGGAACAGGCTCAGCAGGTTCAGTGGGTTCAGCAGGTTCGGAAGGTTCAGCGGGCGCGTTAGCCGCGAGGAGCTTCTCAATGTCCTCCTGGGACATCTTGCCGCCGGATGGCGCGGAGGATTCAGCAGGCGCAGGCTCGTCGTTTACCGGAGCTTCCGGAGCGTTGTTCTCGACTATCTCGGGTTCATCAGAATCGGAATCATCATTGCCACCGAGTGCCGCCGCGAGCAGTTTCTCTATGTCGTCCTGGGACATTTTTCCTCCGGAAGGCTCCGCAGGTTCGATGATTTCTTCGGTCGGAGTTTCGACGGGCTCGGCAGGTTCGGCAGGTTCGGCAGGTTCGACGGGTTCGGCAGGTTCGGCAGGTTCGACAGATTCCGCAGATTCCGCAGGCTTTTCACTGCTGCCGGACATGTTCATTTCGTCGAGCATTCTCTGCACTTCGTCCTGCGACATTACGCCGCCGGAGGACTCCTCCTGGGAGCGGGTTGCCGGGTCGACCTGTATGTCCGAAACCGGTTCGGGAGCGGGGGAGTCGCTTATGCCTGCCGAGCGGAGCAGCGCTTCGATGTCGTCCTGCGACATCTTGTTGTTCTCCACCTCGGGAGCGGGCGCATAGGAGGTTTCGGGAGCGATAGCCTCCGGGGTTTTGGACTCCTCCATAATGCTTGCGACGTCCACCTTATGCTGATTCAGAATGCTGCTCACGTCCGCTTCCGGCTGCTTTGGCGGACGCGTGGAGCGTCCCGGGCGGTATCCCCCGCTGGGGTAGGATATCATCGGAACCGGCTGTGCTTCCGGCGCGATGAGGTATTTGTCGAACTCGCCGCACGCCTGCTCGAAAGTTGTGGTCTCGCCGTCGAATCTTATCCAGTAGTCGTCGTAGGGAGTGATTCCGTGGGTACGCCTGAGTATGTTGTAGACGTTGTATTTTTCAATTCCCATTCTGTCGAGGATAGGGTATGTATAGGGCGTCTTGTCCTGGAAAACACGACACGAGAACAAGTAGTAAATGTCCGAAATGTCGAGGGAACGGTGTATCGTTGTTATCATCAGCTCCTTGAAGCGGGTGATGATGGTATAGGATACCTCCTCGTCCTCTGAAACGAGATATTCGCATATCGGCGCTTCGCACTTCCACACAGTGAATTTCAGCGGGAGCGGCATTTCGAATGCGCTGTTGTCTACTATTCGATACCGGTTCGCCTTTAATACAACATTTTCCATAGTTCTACCCTCCGGAATACGTCCGCACGTATCACATTATTATAATCATTATACCACATTTTTGAAACATAAGCAATAGTTTTTTTATCTCTCCATATTGTGAACAAAATAATTTCGGGCGATTTGTGCAGGTTTAATAAAAATGCCGGACAATGATAAATTATTATTGTCAAAGTGTTTACAGAAACGAGTTTTTGTGTTATACTGATACTAAATAGCTGTGTCTGTCGCACGGCTGAATGCGGAAATAATCTGCTCTTGCAGAACAGAAACGGGGAGTATATATGAAGATCAGAACCATGCTGATGATCAGCGCCATGCTGTTCGCGATACTGCCGATGGTGATCTACACGGTGTTCGCAAACACATTGCTTTCTTCTGACGGCGACAAGCAGTTCAGAGATACTTTACTCGAGGTGGCAGAGAACGAGCGCTACATGCTGCAGACCTACCTCGACACGGTGGATAAGCAGGCGGAGACCATTCTGAAGAACACCGAGGTACAGGACGTGATCAAGAGCCAGAAAACCACGGATTATGTCGGAAATTACCTTGTGCAGTTTGCAAACGAGAATCCTGAGATAGATTCCATCTCTCTGGTGGACAAGGACGGCAAGATCTTCTGCGGAAGCACCGGAAAGATCGGTCAGGTCATCGACAATTTCAGCGCTTATGACAGCTACGCAGACGGCGCTCTCTACTACAATGCGATAATCAATCCCGAGGCCACCGGCGGCGGAACCAACCCCACGATGTTCTACAAGAAGCATCAGGGCGGCGCGACCCTGCTTATCAGCTACAAGCTGTCCGGCAAGGGCTTCCTTTACAGCGCGTCCGGCGGAAGCACGTTCTACAACGGTTCTGTGACTGTTGCGGATTCTTCCCCCAATCACAATTATAATATCGTTGATAACTTCAAGGTAAACCTTTATTACGAGTACCCCTCCGATGTTTTCAAGAGCAGGATCGACAGCCTGACTGACGGCGCGGAGCCTGAGATAATCGAGTACTCTCCGGCAAACGGTTCCTCTGATAAGTGGTACGCCGCAATGGTCAAGGTCGGCGGCGAAAACGGACTTATCGCGATCGCAAGCTGCCCTGTGAACGGCAATGCAAATTCCTTCTCGCTGCCCGCGGGCAACGGCATAGTTGTGGCATGCGTACTTATCTCCATTGTTGCAATTGCAGGCGCTGTCGTCGTATCCATTCTTGTAACAAGACCGCTCAAGACCATCGAGGAGACCCTTGTAAAGGTACGCCGCGGCGACCACGAGGCTCGTATCCCGAACGAGGTCAGCAACAACGAGTACGGACAGATGTCCCGTGCGTTCAACAACCTGCTTGACGAGATCGTTGTCAGCGAGGACAGATACCGCACCATTACGGAGATGTCCGATAACATCATCTTCGAGTGGAATTTCAAAACCAACGAAGTGTTCTTCTCCAACAACTTCAACAAGAAGTTCAGCTACCGTGCTCCGTCCGACCACTTCGGCGACAGCTTCCTGTTAAAGGCTAAGCTCCACGAGGAGGACGCAGAACGCTACAAGCAGGACCTCGAGGCTCTGGGCAGAGGCGAGGAGTTCAAGCACAACGAGTACCGTATGAAGAACATCTACGGCGACTACATCTGGGTTCTTATCAGAACTGCGACCCTCCGCGACAAGGAAGGCAACCCGCTGAAGATCGTCGGCGTTATCCTGGATATCGACCGTGCGAAGAAGAGCGAGCAGCAGCTCACGACACGTGCAAGCTTCGACGCCCTCACCGAGCTTTACAACCGTGAGACCATCGAGAGCCAGATTGACAACGAGATCACCCTTTCCGAAGCGCGTAAATCCGAGATGGCGGTTCTGTTCATCGACGTAGACGACTTCAAGCACTACAACGACCAGTACAGCCACGCGACCGGCGACCAGGTGCTGAAGTTTGTTGCACGCACCATAAAGGGCACTGTGAACGAGTTCGGCTTCGCAGGACGTTACGGCGGCGACGAGTTCATCGCATGCATTCGCAACGCAGAGATAAACGACCCGACAAGGGCTGCGCAGGATATCATCTCCAAGCTCGAAGAAGGCTTCGAGTGCGACGGAGTTCACCTGACCGTGAGCGTGTCCATCGGTATTTCGATGATAAAGGACGACTACAACACCCGTGTTGAGTATATCATCGGTAAGGCTGATGACGCGATGTATTCCGTTAAGAAGAACGGTAAGTCAAATTACGCGTTCATCTGATCTGAGTAATAAGAAAGACCGCTCGGGAGAGCGGTCTTTTTTTGTGCGGAGAATAGATTTGTGCGGGGTTAACTTTCAGAAGCCATCAATTCGGAGCGTCGGAGCGTCAGAGCATCGTAGCGAAGCGGGCGTCTGCTCCTCTGGGGGAGGCGGCGTGAACCGCCATAGGGGCAGACCCGAAGTTGGCATACCCGCGCAGACGTTAAACTCTCTGAAATAAAAGCGCTTCCGCGCAAAGTAACTGTGCGGAAGCGCATATTATTTACCCATTCTCCTATATTGAGAAAGCGGTTTGCCGTGCCGGAATTGACTTTATTGACAGCCGAATTTCAATATGATTTTACTGATCCTCGACAAACTTCAGATCTATGCAGTGATCCGAAATAAGATTCTCAGGCTTGACGCCGAGCAGGGTCTTGATTCCGGAGCGCACCGTGATAGTACCGCTGCACATGGACATCGTGAGAGTGCCCTCGCAGTCGGCGGAGCCAAACGCGACTGATTCCGCTCCCTCGATAAGGGAATCGAACGTGCAGTCGTTCATTATGATCTCGCCGAAGTTCTTATCGGCGCCGATACCTAGTATCTCCTTCGCCTTGAACTCGGTGGAGATGCGCACGTCAGACATTTGGATGCTGCCGCCGCAGGAGTTGAACGACGCGATACCTCCTACCTTGTCGCCGGACATCTTAAAGTCAGCGCAGCCGTTTTTGATGCTTACTCTGCACGGGTCGCTGAAGCTTCCGATGCCAAGCCCGGTTTTTGAATGGTGCTCGATGAACACGCGGGAGTCGTCTATATCCACGTCTGCGCCGGAGAGCAGGCTGCCTATGCCGAGGGTTTTCTTGCCCATCTGCTCGATGACGAGTTCCTTGCAGCGTATCCTGATATATGAGCTGCCGTCGTTGGTTCTGCCGCCTATCGCCACGCTCTTTTCGCCGTCAAGGTGGATATAAAGACCGCCGTTCATGCAGATGTCGATATTGCCGTACGGCATTGTAAAGCCGGAGCCGATGGCGTAGGTCTGGCTGATTGCGGAGTTTATCCTGAGCGTGCCGTCGCCGATTATTTTCAGCGTGGAGCCAGCCGGGACATAAATCCCGCCGGTCAGCGTTGCCGTGCCGATGATGTTCAGCGTCATGGTGCTGTTCTGACCCACCGTTATCGAAGCGCCCGCGTTCTCGTTATGCACATTGATGTCTACGAGGTTCAGGCGGCAGTCGATGTTGTCCTTGGCGCGTATTGCCATTTCGGAGGTGTAGTTCTTGTTTCCGGTCAGGGTGTACTCCATCTTGTTGACGATGATATCCGTGTAGCTGTCCAGGTCAAGCGCCATGAGGGATATCTCGCGCTCGTCGCCGGTGAAGTAGGTCTTGCGGGTGCGGCGGTTCTCGGACTGGCGGTTGTATTCCTGTATCTCCTCCGCGATGTCCGGATTTATCTCCTGAACGATATCCGCGGAGGGCTTCGCGGTATAGTAGCCCTGGATAAGGTCGACGCCCATGCCGATAACGGTCTGAAGCTCCTCGGTGAGTTCCACGCCCTCTGCGAGAGCCATGAAGTTGTTGTCGTGGGCGTAGTCGATGATGTTGCGCGTGAAGTGCTTCTTGCGCTTATCCTTGTGGATATTCATGATAAGGCTGCGGTCTATCTTCACGACGTTGGGCATGAATGTCAGCAGGTTGCTGATATTGGAATATCCCGTTCCGTAATCGTCTATCGCGACCTTGAATCCGCAGCGCTGGCTGCGCTCAAGCAGCGTCTTTAACTGGCTGGAGCTTGCCTCGGTCTGCTCGGTGAACTCCACGACGATATTCTGCATGATATCGCCGTAAAGCTGATATAGCTGCTCAAAATCGGCGTCCGGAAGCGTGCATGCCGGTATACTGTTGATAAACAGGAGCTTCCCCGCAAGCAGGCTCTGGTTTTCCTTTGCGAAGCGCAGAGTATTGAACATCGTGCACTTCTCCACGTCCTGGAGTCTGTCGAGAGCCTCGGCATGGCTGAGTATCGTGAGCGGAGACAGCCGGAATTCTTCGCCGGACCGCATGAGCGCCTCGTACGCGAAAACGCTTCCGTCCTTCGCGCTGACGATGGGCTGGAAATTATATGAGAACAGGTTCTCGTTAAGCAGCCGTACGACCTGCTGGCGCTCCTCCGGGTCGAAAGTCTCGGCGGAAACGTCCGCGGTCTTGTGCATTTTGGTGTGGTTATCCTTGGTGAGGGTGCGCTGGTACGCCGCCTCGTAGGGCAGCTTGTCGAGCACGGAGCGGTCTGTGAGAGGCGCGGAGATCGACGCGGTGTAGATATTCACGCCATATTCCTGGTTGTGGTGGTTTATGGAGTCCACAACGCTGCTGAGCCTCGACGGAACATCATCGAAGGAGCCTTCGTCGATAACTCCGGCAATGAAGAACTCGTCGCCGCTTACCCTTACTACGATGTCGTTTTCTCCGGCAGCGCCGGAAAGCGCAACGCCGAGGGATTGAAGCACCTTGTCGCCCTCCGCGTAGCCGTAGGTGTCGTTTATGCCGCGGAGATTCTCAACGTCGATGGAGATTATGCGCAGCAGCTTCTTCGGGTCGTTGAACTTGCCGCAGCGCTCCGTCATGATGCGGACGTAGCCGCGCATATTCAGCAGACCTGTGAGGGAATCGCGCACCTGCGCGTCGGTAACGGCGTCGTTGTAGAGAATGTGCCGGCGCTGCTTCTCAAGGGCGCAGCTTATTGTCCTGAGCCACTTGACGTAATTCCGGCTGTAGACCTTTCCGCTCTCGCCGTAGGAAAGCACGACGTAGCCGTAGTTAACTCCAATGAAGTGGAGGGTCGTGAAGATGAACGCCGACGGGCGGCTGCGCTCCTCGAAAATCTCAGGAAGCAGCATATCGCGCGGGAACTTCGCCATGAGGTCGACGGTGCTTCCTGCGGAGGTGCGCTTGTACGCGAGGTTGATCCGGTCGGTGAAGCCCGGTTCGGGGGCTTCGTTGTGCATTACCTTGTTGTTGAGACAAAGCCAGAATCCGGTGAAATCCCCGAGGAAATGCGTGTACCAGTCCACCTTCCAGAGGTAGTCGTAGAACGTATCCGCGCCGATGAGCTCCTCTGACATGAAGTTGTAGTAGGAATCCATTTCGTTGCCCTGCAGGCTGGTCATTTCAGCAGCGAAGGCATGGCACAGCCCTCCGAGGTTGGGGGGGCAGCAGCCGCAGGTCATTCCGACGCGGAACTGTGCGCAGTTGTCGTCGGAATGCGCCTGGTATACCCCGCCGGTGACTTTCGCGATTATGTAGTGCGCGGCGTTTTTCGCAAGAGTAACAGGGTCGCGCAGCGCGGAGGTGATGTTAAGATAATTCGCGCCGTACGGCTCCTTCTGATTGAAGCCGGTGATCAGCACGTCGTCCGGGATATTTACGCCGCGGTTCGACAGCGATTCGATGAGCTGTACTGCGGTAAGGTCGGAGCAGCACATTATCGCTTCCGGCATGCCGTTGCTGATTATCTCGCCGGCAATGCCGGAAAAGTCGTAAACCCAGTCGATTCCGTGGTGTATGCGTTCTTTGGGGATATCATAGCCGCGCTTTTTCATGGCCTTCACGAAGTAGCGCTCGATGGAGTCGTGGAATTCGTCCTTCGGTCCGCCCACGAAGTCGATGACCTTGCAGCCGTGGTGATCCATGATGTGGCTGACCATCATGTCGGCTACTGGTTCGTAGTTGTAAATGCAGTTGGCGAAGCCGTCCACCTGGCTGTCGAACGAAACGACAGGACCCTTGAAATCGCTTTTTATGCGTGCGATAAGGCGTTCCCGCGAGGTAACGTCGTTAATGCTGGAGGAGAATATGATAATGCCGTCTAGGAGGTCAAAGTCCACAAGGTCGTATACGGAGTTTTCAGCCGCGTCGAATTCAGCGTTGCCGGACATCATCAGGGACGAGAATACCGCGGCGTCCATGTTGGCGGCAAAAAGCTCTTTCTGAATTGTGTTCAGCGCGTTTGAGAAGAATACATATTCCGCTTCAGCGGCGATTATTCCGATCAAAGGACGGGATTTTTTCAAGGCGATTTCTCCTTTGTCCTGTTTGGTTCAAACAGGCATACTATGACTATTTTAAATAAGTATATCATAAATCGCGTGTTATTTGCAACAACAGACTGATGATTTTGTGCGATATTACTATTTTTTTTAGTTATATTTACAATCTGACGATACAAAAGCGGTGTTTTTATCTGGAAATGTAATGTTTCACATGAAATTTTGTGCAAATTGCCATGCGGGGAGGGTTTGATTTTTTACTCTATATAGTGTATAATAGATATTATTGACGAAATTTATACAGGAGTTTTTTATTTATGGATCTGTTACTTATTTCTGCGGCGGAGACTGCGGCAGATGACGGCGGCTTCCTCGGAGTCGTAAAGACTGTAAACGACGCGGTCAGCGGCGTCGTATGGGGCTGGCCGGCTCTTATCCTGCTGCTGTTCGTCGGAGTGCTGATGTCGGTGCTTACGAAATTCTTCCAGATATCGCACATCGGAAGGTGGTTCAGATGCACCATCGGCGCGGTATTCAAGGACAGAAAGGTCACGGCGCACACAAAGGATAAGCAGATATCCCAGTTCCAGAGCGTATGCGCGGCGCTCGCCTCAACGGTCGGGACCGGTAATATTGCGGGCGTGGCTTCCGCAATTGTCACCGGAGGTCCCGGCGCTGTGTTCTGGATGTGGATCATGGCGTTCTTCGGAATGATGACCAACTTCGCAGAGAACGTGCTGGGTATTCTCTACCGCGTCAAGAACAGGGAAGGCGAGTGGAGCGGCGGCGCGATGTACTACCTCAAGTACGGTCTCGGTGCAAAGAAGCACTGCAGGGTTTTAGGCTCCGTGCTTGCCGTGCTGTTCTGCGTATTCTGCCTGTTCGCTTCCTTCGGAATCGGCAACATGACCCAGATCAACACCATATCCACCAACATGAACAGCACATTCGGCATCCCGAACTGGATCACCGGCATCGTGCTGATGATCATTGCGGCTCTCGTTGTTATCGGCGGTATCAAGCGGATCGCGCTGGTTACAGAGAAGATCGTTCCGATAATGGTGATCGTCTACCTGTTGGGAACTGTCGGCGTCTGCGTTATGCATATCGACCAGTTCGGCGCGGTGTTCTCCTCTATTTTCAGGAGCGCGTTCGGCATGGAGGCTGTCGTCGGCGGTCTGGTGGGTCAGGGCGTCAAGATGGCGATAGAGATGGGCATGAAGCGCGGCGTGTTCTCTAACGAAGCGGGTCTCGGCTCCTCGGTAATGGTGCACTGCAACTCCAACGTCAAGGAGCCGGTCAGCCAGGGAATGTGGGGAATCTTCAGTGTGTTCACCGACACTATCGTTGTCTGCTCGCTGACTGCGTTCACGATCCTTTCTTCCGGTCTGTTCGACCTCCAGACGGGCAGGCTTGCGGAGGAGTTCGCGTACCTTGAGAACCAGACTGGCTCCATAGTGGGCGTTGCGTTCCAGGCAAATTTCGGCGAATTCGGACGTTATTTCGTTGCGATCGCGCTGCTGCTGTTCGCGTTCTCCACTTCCCTCGGCTGGAGCCACTACGGCACCAAGGCGTTCGAGTACCTTTTCGGAACAAAAGCCACGCTGTTCTACAAGATCGTTTTCGTTCTGGCTATATTCGGCGGTGCGACAATGGGCGAGAACCTCGCCTGGGAGCTTTCCGATACGTTCAACGGAATGATGATGATCCCGAACCTGATAGGCGTTCTGGTGCTGTCGCCGATGGTCTACAAGTGCACGAAGAACTACATAGACCGCCACGTGCGACATATGGACGTTGAGCCGATGCTGTCCGTGCACGAGGATATACAGCGCCAGCAGGCACTGGCGCTTGAAGCGGAGCAGAACGAGCTGGTCAAGGCAGGGCTCGACACCGACTACGCGGAGTAAATAATGAATTTGTGCATGAGGATTAAAGCTTTGCGCACAAATTTATGGATTTTCGACTGTTGCAAATGAGGCTGAGTAATTCGGCCTCATTTGTGTTTCAGCCGCAGAATATTCTGAAAAAAATTTCGCTGTCCCCCTTGACAAATCGGAATAAGAGGTGTATAATATCATCATTGAATGCTTTAGAGATAAAAAGCATAAAAGCATAAAAGTGCTAAAGCAAATGAAAAGATGAAAGGACAATAGTCATGAAAGAAGTAGTAAAGCTGATGGATTACAGACCTGATATAAAGATAGTTGACGCGACCCTGCGCGACGGAGGTCTGGTGAATAATTTCCGTTTCACGGACGAGTTCGTAAAGGATCTGTATCAGACCAACATCAAGGCGGGCGTGGACGTTATGGAGTTCGGCTACAAGGCTGATAAGGAGATGTTCGACGTAAAGGATTTCGGCAAGTGGAAGTTCTGCGACGACGAGGATATCCGCGCGGTAGTAGGCGACAACAACACCGATCTCAAGATCGCCGTAATGGCGGATGTTGGCAGATGCAACTACAAGCAGGACATCAAGCCCCGCGCTGAAAGCCCGGTCGACGTTATCCGCGTTGCCACATATATCAACCAGATTCCGTCCGCTGTCGACGTTATCGAGGACGCCGTTGCAAAGGGCTACGAAGTTACCTGTAATATAATGGCTATCTCCAATGCGCAGGAGGCGGATATCCGCGTTGCGCTCGACCTGCTCGGGAAGTCGCCGGTGAACGTTATTTACATCGTAGACAGCTTCGGCGCGCTGTTCCCGGAGCAGATAGCGCGTTTCGCGGCGCTCTACGGGGAGTACGCTGCAAAGTACGGCAAGAAGCTCGGAATACACGCGCACAACAACCAGCAGCTCGCGTTTGCAAATACGGTCGAGGCGGTGGGCGACGGCGTTGACTGGCTCGACGGTACATACTCCGAGATGGGCAGAGGCGCCGGAAACTGCGCAATGGAGCTGCTCCTCGGTTTCCTCAAGAACCCGAAGTACAACCTGTACCCCGCTGTTCAGTTCATCGAGAAGCATATGACAAAGCTCAAGGAAGATGGCGTTGTCTGGGGCTACGATATGCAGTACCTCCTCACCGGCATGCTCAATCAGCACCCCCGCACCGCTATCCAGTTCACAAAGGATAAGCGCAAGGATTTCTCCACCTTCTACAAGGAGATAACATCCCAGGAATAATTCCAGATATCTACAAGCCTTCATATTCTGTACGGTGCGCCCTGCGGCTGAGATACGCCGCGGTGCGCATTACAGTGCGGAATTTCTGGTTTTTAAAAAATAATCAATTTTTTTTGAAAAAAGTGTTGACAAATCAGAAATAATGTGATATAATATACAAGTCGTCAGGGATACGAAGTAATAGAACTGATAACGCTTTACGCTGGTGTAGCTCAGCTGGTAGAGCAGCTGATTTGTAATCAGCAGGTCGGGGGTTCGAATCCGTCTACCAGCTCCACCAACAAACAGCAAAATTGCATATGGGGGAATTCCCGAGTGGCCAAAGGGGGCAGACTGTAAATCTGTTGTCAGTGACTTCGGTGGTTCGAATCCACCTTCCCCCACCAAGAACGAGTTGATGAAAGTCAGCTCGTTCTTTTTGTTTTGTAGTGGTTTGGAAAATGTAAGCGATACGCCAGCGGCGTATCAGAGCCGCTCTGCGGCCTGCGTCGAGATCACACTTTCGTCGTTTTACCACAAAAGCAAAAATATCGAGCTGCCCTTAGGCTGGCTCGATATTTTCTTTCTCTCTATTTTTTGCGCGTCCGTCCTCTTTCGGGGCGGCGCGTTTTCTTTTTCTGCTGCGGGGATCAGCCGCCGTACCGGTATCGGCGGCGTGCGCCGCGGGCAAACTGAGGAGAACGATTGCCGCGGCATGCTGGCAAGTACAAAGAACTTGTCAGCAAAATCAAGATATCACAAGAATCTTGCTATGTCAAGAATAAATTTACAAGATTCTTGTTATAATTGATTGACAGTTACAAGCTTCTGCGATAGAATAGAGTCAAATCTTGTCGCAGCTTGCGTTTTCTGGGGGAATCTTGATGAGTTTTGGCAAACAAATGCGTCTGCGGCGTGAGGAGCTTCATCTCTCGCGCGCGGCACTGGCGGAGGAGCTTGGCGTTTCGCCCTCTGCCATCAGCAACTATGAAAACGGCGTCAGCTCGCCGAAGGAGGAGGTGCTGCTCCGGCTGTTCGATGCGCTTGAGATCGACCCGAACTACCTTTACCGCGATTCGTTCCGCTCAGGCAGCTTCGTCTGCTCGCGCGCAGAGCAGGATTTGATCGAAAAGTGCCGCTCGCTCTCGCCGCTCGAGCGCGAGACGGTAGGCAGCCTCGTCAGCGCCCTGTGCACGATGCATACAGGGCGGGAGGAAGCGAGCGCGCCGCGCCGCATCCCGCTCTACCGCTCGATCGAGGCAGCGGGCTACGCCGCCCCCGTGCCAGGCGAGGATTTTGACTACATCGTCGACCACGGCGATGTGCCGCCGGGAGCGGAATTCGCCGTGCGCATCCGCGACGACAGTTTAGAACCCGTGCTGCACGGCGGCAGCGTCGCCTACCTCAATCACGACCCGCTGCATGCGGGCGACGTGGGCATCTTCTGCGTCGGGGGCGACATGCTCTGCAAGCAGTATTACCGCGACCCGCTCGGCGTTTCGTACCTCTTTTCTCTGGGGCGGGACCGCGGCGCGGACGTCGTCTGCGGCCCTGAGAGCGGAAAGCGCTTTATCTGCTTCGGACACGTGATCTTAGATCATCGTGTGCCGCTGCCCGGTATGGGCCTGTGAGCGGGAAAAAGGCGAATTTTGCGCGGAAAAAGACTTGAATCGTTCACAAATTCTGCTTATAATGTAGGTTTGGAAATCAATAAAAAAGAAGGAAGCGTATTTCTTATGACAAAAATCGATATTTTCTCCGGCTTTCTGGGCGCCGGCAAGACCACGCTCATCAAAAAGCTGATCGCGGAAGCCTACAGCGGCGAAAAGCTCGTGCTGATCGAGAACGAATTCGGCGAGATCAACATCGACGGCGGCTTTCTGAAGGAGTCCGGCATCGAGATCTCCGAGATGTCCGCGGGCTGCATCTGCTGCTCCCTCGTCGGTGACTTCAACAAGGCACTCAAGGAGGTCGTGGCGCAGTTCCACCCCGACCGCATCCTCATTGAGCCGAGCGGCGTCGGCAAGCTCTCTGACGTCATCGTCGCCGTCGAGCGCACCGTCGACGAGTGCCCGGGCGAGCTCAAGCTCAACAGCTATGTCACCGTGGCCGACGCCAGCAAGGTCAAGGTCTATATGAAGAACTTCGGTGAGTTCTACAACAACCAGATCGAGGCCGCCGGCACGATCATTCTTTCCCGTACGCAGAAGCTCTCGCAGGAAAAGCTCGAGGCTGCCGCCGCGATGCTGCGCGAGAAGAACCCCGACGCCGCCATTCTGACGACTCCGTGGGACGAGCTGGACGGCAAGACCATCCTCTCCGCCATCGAGAAGGTGTCGCTCAGCGACGAGCTTCTTGAAAAGATGCGCCGCGAGCACGAGATCGAAGAGGCCGAGCACGAGCATGAGCATCACCATCATCACGATCACAATGAACATGACGAGCACGACTATGAACACGAGCACCATCATGACCACGATGAGGATGAGCATGACCACGAGCATGGGCATCATCACGACCATGACCATGACGAGCACGACGAGCACGAGCATCACCACCATCACCACGACGGTGAGGAGTGCGACGATCCCGAGTGCGAGTGCCACCATCACCATCATCACCACGCCGACGACGTCTTCTCCTCCTGGGGCAAGGAGACGCCGAAGAAGTTCAGCAAGGAAGCTCTTGAGGACATGCTCCACAAGCTGGACAGCGGCGACTACGGCCACATTCTGCGTGCCAAGGGCATCGTGAACGGCGAGGACGGCTGGCTCGAATTCGACTACGTGCCCGAAGAGCATGAGGTCCGCGCGGGCCATCCCGACTACACGGGCCGTCTGTGCGTTATCGGCGCGGAGCTCAAGGAAGACGGCCTTGCAGAACTGTTTGGAGTGTAATTCATGGATATTCCTGTTTATCTGGTCGCCGGATTCCTCGATTCCGGCAAAACGAGCTTTATCAACGGCATTTTAGAGGACGGCTTTGCCCGCGAGGACAGGACGCTTCTGATTTGCTGCGAAGAGGGCGACGAAGAATACGAGAAGAAGGCGCTCGACAACGTCACCGTTGTCACGGTAGACGACGAAGAGGAGCTGACGCTCGCTTTCTGCAAGGAGCTTGAAAAGAAGCACCGCCCCAAGCAGGTGCTCATTGAGTACAATGGCATGTGGCAGATGGAAAAGCTCTACCGCGAGGTGCTGCCCGCCAACTGGGTGCTCTACCAGATCATGACCTTCGTGCAGGCGCCGACGTTCGAGCTGTTCGTCAAGAACATGGGTCAGCTCATGATGGAAAAGATCACGAACGCGGACATGATCGTCTTCAACCGCTGCGACGACAAGCTCAAAGAGAGCCTGCGCGCGCGCAATCTGCGCATGGTCAACCGCCGCGCGGACATCTACCTTGAGGACAACGACGGCAACAGCGAGGACTACCTGACCGGCGACGAGTGCCCGTTCGACATGACGCCCGACCTCATCGACATTCCCGACGACGACTACGGCGTGTGGTACGTCGACGCGATGGACCATCCCGACCGCTGGGATGGCAAAAAGGTCCACATGAAGCTCATCATGTGCCACTCGAAGAAGTTCCCGGGCATCCACTGCCCCGGCCGCTTCGTGATGACCTGCTGCGAAAACGACATCCAGTTCGTCGGCATCGTCGCCAAGGGCGACAGCCTGAAGGCCTACAAGAATCGCGACTGGGTCGATATCACTGCCACGGTCAAAAAGGAGCACCTCGACGCCTACGAGGGCGAAGGCCCCGTGCTATACGTCGAGCGCATCACCACCACGTCGAAGCCCGCGCAGGAAGTCGTGTCGTTCTGACGACGCGATTTGCGGAGGTAAGGTGAATCAGCAGCGCGCGCAGCGCTGCGGAGTTTTCTCCTGCTAACCCGCAGGGGAGAGCGAATAAAGGGGACATTCTCTTCGAGAAGAGAATGTCCCCTTTTGAATCCCAAGGGAAGGATGAGGGGGAACCCCCTCGCCCCCCGACATTGCGGTTTTGAGGCTTGAAGAGCTGCTCAGTCTGCGGAATCGGGTACCTGCCGGGTGATGGTTCTAAACGATTTGACTTTTTTCTATCTTCGCTGTCGCTCCCTGATCTGAATGCAGTCTTGGTAGAATCCCCTGCCGTCGCTAGATTTTGCCAACCTTGCTGCCCCCCCAAAGCGGCATCGCTGCGCTCGCCGCCATTGCTTCTGCTACACGATTTGACTTACTTCTACTGCCCGCTGCCGCTCTGCGTATCTTCCGTCGGTGCAGACTAATTTCCTTCTGTCGACGGTGCAGGCATTTTCGGTAGTGCATACCGCGGTGAGCGCGGTCTTACCACCTTCTACCGATGGCGCAAACAAATGCGGCGAGCGCAGCAATGCCGCCTCGGTAGGCACCTGCAAGGCCGATAACATCTGAAGTAGGCGGAAATTGCGTAAGGCTGCCGAATCGCAGGCAGAGCGGCAGCGAAAATAGGAGCAAACCAAATCGTTTAGATACATTACTTGGCAGGCACCCGATTCCGCAGGCTGCGCAGCTCTTCAAGCGCCCGACTGCCAATGCGGGGGTCGAGGGGGACTCCCCTCGCCTTTCTCTGGGGGATCAAAAGGGGGTATTCTCTTCGGAAAGAGAATACCCCCTTTTATTCGCGCCCCTGCACGGTGCAGGGATTTACCACCCTGCATGGTGCAGGAGAAACCTTATTTCTCTTCCTGAGCCTTCAGCTTAGAAAGTTCTTCTTCCTCCAGCTGGCGATACGCCACCTTACCAACCAGAGTCTTGGGCATATCCTCCTTGAACTCGATGTCATACGGCATGGCGTACTTCGCCACATTCTTGCGGCAGTAGGCCATGAGCACCTGCTTGGTCTCCTCGGTCGCGGGCACGCCCTGCGCAAGCTTGACGAACGCCTTGACCTTCTGCATCTTGTAGGGATCGGGCACGCCGATCACGCAGCTCATCTGCACGTACTCGTGCGCGTCGAGGATATTTTCGATCTGGCCGGGATAGACATTGTAGCCGGACGAAATGATCATGCGCTTGGCACGGCCGCGGAAGTAGATAAAGCCCTGTTCATCCATCACGCCCAGGTCGCCCGTGTAGACCCACGTCAGGCCGTCGGCGTGCGTGCGAAGCGTCTGCGCCGTCTCCTCGGGATTGTTCATGTACTCCTTCATCACGGTTGGGCCCGCGAGCAGGATCTCGCCCTCCTGCCCGTAGGGAACCTCCCGGTCAGTGTCCGGCTCGACGATCTTGATGTAGGTATCCGGGAACGGCAGGCCGATGGAGCCCTCCTTGAACATGTGCGGCGGCGTCAGGCAGCAGGCCGTGACCGTCTCGGTCGTGCCGTAGCCCTCGCGCACCTGAATGGACGCCTTATGGTCATAGAGGAACTTGTCGAACTTCTTCTTCAGCTCGATCGACAGGCTGTCGCCGCCGGAGAATACGCCCTTGAGCGAGCTGAGGTTCGCCCCGTCCATGCTCGGCAGGCGCAGCAGCGCTTCGTAAAGCGTCGGCACGCCGGCGATGAAGTTGCACTTGTACTTCACGATCTGCTTGGCGTAGCTCTTGGCCGTAAAGCGCGGGATCAGGATGCAGCGTCCGCCCTGCGAGAGCATCGTGTGCACGCACACGCCGAGGCCGAAGCCGTGAAACAGCGGCATCGCCGCCAGCATGCGGTCGCCGGGGCGGAACATCGGGTTCGCCGCGATGACCTGCTGGCCGAGGGCGTTGAAATTCTTGTTCGTCAGCACGATGCCCTTTGTTGTGCCGGTCGTACCGCCGGAATAGAGGATCACAGCGGGGTCCGCGCCCTCGCGCTTGACCTTATAGGTCTTATAGTAGCAGGAGCGGGAGAGCTTCATGAAGTCCTTCCACATGATGACCGGCGCATCCTCGGGAATTTTCTCGATCTTGCGTCCCTCGGTGAGCATATAGCCCGCCTTGATCGTCGGGGACAGCGCGTCGCGCACGCTTGCGATGATCATGTTCACGACCTTCGTGCGCTCGCGCACCTTTTCAAACTTGTTGTAGAACTGGTCGAGCGTCACCGCCGCCACGCTTTCCGAGGCGTTCAGGTAAAACTCGATCTCCTTCTCTGCCGACAGCGGATGGATCATGTTCGCAATGCCGCCGACGAGGTTGACGGCGTAGAACATATAGATGGCCTGCGGGCAGTTCGGCATGGCAATGGTCACCTTGTCACCCTCGCGCACGCCGATGGTCTTGAGCGCCTTGGCGCACTGCTCGATCTCGCGGATCATCTGGCGGTAGGTCGTCGACTTTCCCATGAACGTAAAAGCGATGTTGCCCGGATATTTCTTAGCGATCCGCTCCACGGCCTCGAACATCGAGCCGTCGAAATACTCAAGGTGCATCGGCACCTCGCCCATGTAATCCTTCCAGGGCGTTCTGACAATGGAATCACTCATATTCTACTTCCTCCGATAGCGGTCGTTCCAAAAGGGTAGGGTGTTCTAACAGATATTTGAAAAGGCGCACGCTCTTTGCGTAATAGTAGCCGTCGGCAATGCGCTCATCCACGGTGAGGCCGAGGTCGACCGTCTCCTGCATTTCGACAAGGCCGTGCTCGTCGTACAGCGGCGTCCACTTCTTTTCGCCGATGATGCAGAACAGCGAGCTCGTGCCCCAGTTCGTCAGGTGGTGGTAGCCGCTTTTGAGATGAATGGAACCGAGGTTGGAGATGAACACCGAACTGTAGTTCGGGTCCTTGCCGATCAGGAAATCGGGGCACCAGCCGTGCTTGTCGAGCCAGCGGATAAATCGCACCGCCGCCTTGGACAAAAAGCGCGGCAGGCTGTTGAGCACATTCATGCTGTTGTCGGTCGTGTTGACCTTCTTCTGCTCGCGGCAGGCCGCAACCTCCTGGTGGATCTCCTCGTGGATCGTTTCGATGGTGCTCTCAGGCTTTATCTCCAGCAGAGCCATGGCCTCTTCGCTGCCGTCGGCAAACTCCTTTTTGATGACAAAGCCCGCTGTCACCTTATTGCGCTGATAGTAGTTTTCATTCGCGTAAAAGCGGTTGAGCTTCGGCCGTAAAATGACCGTCTTAACGAGCGCCGTCAGGATCACGTGGAAAAACGTGTACTTGAACGGAATGCCCTCATAGTTTTTCGTCGCAATGTAGTCCTTGATGGGCTCTAAATTCACGCGCTCTGCGATATACGCCTCGTTGTCCGCGCGGTTGGGATAGATGATGCCCATGATAAAGTGCAGCGAATCCACATCCCGCAGCAGTGTTGCGTCGCGCCGGTCGCCCCAGCGTCTTTTCTGTTCTGCCATAAAACCTTCTTCCTTTTCTTTCGGTTTTGCTTCTTTTCCCCCACCCTTCCACAAGTGGGACCCCTCTTTAGGGAATAAACCGCTCAAAAATGGCGATCGCGCCCTCGCGCTCCGCCGTCTCCAAGTCTTCTTTCGACCGGATGGTCCAGTAAACGCCCTGCGCGCCGTAGAGCTTACGGCATAAACGCGGCGCCCAGTTTTTCTTATCTTCAAATTTGTAGGCGACAAAATCCGGCTGTGCCATGATGTTGCCCAGCAGGTTCGTCGTCGCAAACGCCATCGGCAGGCTCAAATTGCCGCGGTCTTTCAAAAAGTCGCAGCTCAACTGCCCGCGGATGACCTCTGGCCTGTGCTTTTTCAGCCACGCCACGCACCGCGGGTCGAACGACTCCACGCAGTACTTGACGTCAAACTTGTCGAGTTCCGCCATCGTGCGCTCGGTCAGCTCGGCAAAGTTGTCGCGAAAGCTCTTGACCTCCACAATGAGCGGCAGGCCCGTCCCCGCAAACAGCGCGAGCACATCCTTGAACTGCGGGATGGTCTCCTTCGTCCCGTCCAGCGCATAGTCCTTGAGTTCGTCCGCGCTCAGGTCTTCGAGGTATCCCTCGCGGCCCGTCATGCGCTTCACATCGCTGTCGTGGAACACGGCAAGCGTCCCGTCACGCAGCAGGTGCACGTCGAGCTCCGCGCCGAAGCCCCGCGCGATTGCGCGCGAGAATGCCGGCAGCGAATTTTCGGGAATGCCCGCCTCCTTATCGTAGAGCCCGCGGTGCGCATAGCGGAATTTCCGCAGCGCCGCCATCGACTCCGTCCCGCGCCGCGCGCGCAGCAAAACCGCCCACGCGACCGCCAGAATCAGGCAAATTCCGACAACGATCTGTAAAAATTTCACTTTAGATCACTTCTTGTATTCGATTTAGTCCGCATCCATGTCCTCAAACGCCGCAAGCCCGGCCTTGGCCTCCACCTTGCAGTCGCCATGGCGCACAAAGCACATCGTCACAAAGCTGCACGCCACGAAGAACGCCGCATACGGGAACAGCATGCTGTAGCTGATGTGCTTCAAGAGCGTGCCCGCCAAAATCGGCGTCACGACCTGCGCCGCCATCGAAAACGTGTAGTAGTAGCCCGTAAACTTGCCGATATCGCTGCCCTTGCACATTTCAACGACCATCGGCAGCGAGTTGACGTTGATCGCCGCCCACGCAAGGCCGACGAGCGCAAACACGACAAACATCACGGCGTTGATGCTCTGATAATGCGTCGTCAAAAAGTACGCCGACGCAAAGCACGCCGCAAGCAGGATGACGCCGCCCTGAATGGTCTTCTTGCGTCCGATCTTCGACGCCAGCTGCCCCACGGGGATGTACGACACGATGGCCCCGCCCGTCGCGACGAGCAAACACGTCGACGCGCCGCCGAGGCCCTGCCCCATCACGCGCCCGACATACGTCGTCCACCACGTCGTCACGCCGTTGTAGCCGATATACCACAGCGCGATCGAGTTCAGCAGCATCACAAGGCTGCGCTTGACTTCTTTGGGCAGCTCCTCACTGCCGTCCGGCTCCTCCTCCACGAGCTGCTGCTCGGGATGCTCGGCCTCGTATTCCTTCTCCGCCGCCGCGAGCTTCGGCTCGTCTGTCGTGAAGTACAGCACGATGACCGAAACCGCCATCAGCACCGACACGACGACAAAAAGCGGTTGGTAGTTCACATGCGCGGCCCCCGCTGTCCTGCTGTTCGGATACAGCACCGCCGCCACGATCAGATACGAAATGCCGCCGACCGCACCCATCAGGTTGATGATCGCGTTCGCGCGCGATCTTATGGGCTTGGGTGTCACGTCCGGCATCAGCGCCACCGCGGGCGAGCGGTAGGTCCCCATCGCCACGAGCAGCAGCCCCAGCGTAACGACGAACATCGCGAGCTTACCCGTGCTCGCGCCATTTGCGTAGCCGTTGTCAAAAAGCGGCAGCAGATTCATCAGGATCACCGCAGCCGCCGTACCGCCGAGGATAAACGGCATCCGCCGCCCGATCTTCGTGCTCGTCCGATCACTCAGCGCGCCGAAGAACGGCAGCAAAAACAGCGCCAGCACATTGTCCGCCGCCATGATCGCGCCGGAAATGGTCTCGTCTAAGTGGAACGTGTTCGTCAAAATCAGCGGGATGATGTTGTCGTACATCTGCCAGAACGCGCAGATGGACAAAAACGCCAGCCCCACCAGCACCGTGCGCTTGTGGTCAAGCTTCATAGCCGTTCTCCTTGCAAAGAAAAGTCGATTTCCTTAGAATCACAGTAGAATATCATGTTTTCGCCGAAATAGCAAGCGCCCGTCGCCCGCCGCTCTGTCAAATCCCTGTAAAATGCCAATATTCCTTGCCTTTTCGTCCCGTTTTCGCTATAATGGAACAAAAATTGCGAAAAAGGAGCCCCCCATGCTGTTTTGGAAAAAGAAAACGCCCCCGCTCGTCCAGTCCTCCGCCTCCGCGTGGCGCGAGCAGTGGCGCGCGATCGTCCCGCCCGAGTGCCGCAACGTCCCCGTCACCGTCGGCGATAAGACCGTCACCGCCTACGTGCAGATCAACCATTTCGTGATGATGCTCCAGGACGGCTTACTCATGGAGGAGCACTTTTTCGACGTCTGCTCCCACTTCCAGCGCGCGGGCTACCATGTCATCTGGCTCATGCGCTGCACGCAGGACATCGAAAACGGCTATTTGAAGCTCAAAAAGCAGCGCGGCGACAAATGCCTCTGGAAGTGGCGCAAGCCCACGACGAACTTCGGCCGCTGGACATCCGACAACCACTGCGTGACCATCCTCCTCCAATATAAGCCCGCGCCCGACGGCCCGCTCGAGCACTGCACCGAGCACATTTTGCAGCGCGTCCAGTGGGCGGAGAGCTCGGACAACGCGCAGATGGTCCCCTCGCGCACGGAATTCGCCACCGTCGGCGTCCCCGGCACCCCCGCCGAGCTTGCCAACTGGCTCCGCGGCGGCTTTATGTCGGGCGATTTGTAAAATTTATCTGCATATTTAGTCATAATTTGACTTGCGAAATCAGTCATAATCTCAGTTATTTAGGGTTGTTTTGCTTCGTTGTACCGTTTCGCTATGTATCTTTTTTCATGTTTACGAAACACGAAAGCACTGCTTCGGCAGTGCTTTTTTATTTCTATCATAACGGAGGATTTTGCATTGAAACGTACAACCAACTACGCTCTCCCGAACAGCACCCCATTTGTTAGACAGTATGATATACTATCTAACAAATGGGGTGTTTTGCTATGCCAAAAGGAGTACCAAACAAACAATATACGCCGGAGTTCAAGAGAATGGTTGTAGAAACCATGAAAAAAGAACATCTGAGTATCTATACGATAGACGATCGTAGCTACCTCAGCGCGGGTGATGTTGCCCTCGGGCTTGAAGGAACCATCCTCATAACCCTTGAACACACCCATGCCATTCAGAACGGCAACAGACTCAGCGTAATCATCGCTGATGCTCTTGTCATCCTTGAAGGCGTTGGCGCTGACGGCCAGAGACAGAGTCATGACCAGAGCCAGCACCATTGCGAGTAACTTTTTCATAGATGTTACTCTCCTTTCATAAATTTCCATCTTCTCGCGGCCGAACACCCGCCGTCTCTCCCGCTTCCCCGTGGTTGCCGCCAAAATTTGCAAATCCTCAAATCGTTGCAGAAGCAATAGAAAATAATCAAAATGCAGCAGAATCAAGGCAAAATCGTTCAATTCTGTTGCTATCGCATCCCCTTAGGATTTTCGCCTTTCCTTGTATTCCAGCGCTTTGCGGGCTTATCGTGGTAGCGGTTTGGTAGCGGTCCAAAAATTTAAAGTGCGGTTTTTCTTGTGATACCAACGGTTTGCAGAATCGCTACCATGGTAGCGCACCCGTTTCACTTAAAAAAGACGGTGCAGCTGAGCTGCACCGTCTTCGGAAATTTATGATGGAATTTTCGGAATTTTACACGTTAAAGCGGAAGTAGATCATGTCGCCGTCCTTGACGACGTACTCCTTGCCCTCGCTGCGCAGCAATCCCTTTTCCTTTGCCGCCGCGACGCTGCCGCAGCGGATCATGTCGTCGAAATTGATCGTTTCGGCGCGGATGAAGCCGCGCTCGATGTCGGAGTGGATCTTGCCCGCGGCCTGCGGGGCCTTGGTGCCGTTTTTGATGGTCCAGGCGCGGCACTCGTCCTCGCCGTAGGTCAGGAACGAGATGAGGCCGAGCAGCGCGTAGGAGCACTTGATCAGGCGGTCGAGGCCGGACTCCTGAATGCCGAGCTCCTCGAGGAACATCGCGCGGTCGTCGCCATCCAGCTCGGCAATGTCCTGCTCGAGCTTGGCGCAGATCGGCAGCACCTGCGCGCCCTCCTTTTCGGCGAGCTCCTTGACCTGCTGGAGATACTGGTTGCCGTCCTGATTCGCAAAGCCGTCCTCGTCCATGTTCGCGGCGTAGATGATGGGCTTGAGGCTCAAAAGATCGGCGGTCGCGATGAGCTCAGCGTCGTCGGACGAAACCTCGAACGTGCGCGCGCTCTTGCCCGCGTCGAGGTGCTTGGCAAGAGCAGAGAAGAGCTCGACCTCGTGCAGGAACTTCTTGTCGCCCTTGGCCATCTTCGTCGCCTTTTCGACGCGGCGGTTGACCATCTCAAGGTCTGCCATGATGAGCTCCAGGTCGATGGTCTCAATGTCGCCCAGGGGGTCGACGGGGACGTTCGTGCTCGCGTCGGCCACGACGTGCATGATGTTTTCATCGTCGAAGCAGCGCACAACGTGCACGATGGCGTCCGTGCGGCGGATGTTCTCAAGGAACTTGTTGCCGAGACCCGCACCCTGGCTTGCGCCCTTGACAAGACCCGCGATGTCGACAAATTCGATGACGGCGGGGGTCTTTTTCTTGGGGTGGTACATCTCGGCGAGCTTATCGAGGCGCTCGTCGGGAACGGCCACCATGCCGACGTTCGGCTCGATGGTGCAGAAGGGGTAGTTGGCGCTTTCCGCGCCCGCGTTGGTGATCGCGTTGAAGAGAGTGGACTTGCCGACATTCGGCAGTCCGACGATTCCTAATTTCATTTGTACTCATTCTCCTTCGATTTTCCTTGATTTTCAAGGGGTTTCAGCGTTTGGTGTCTTGGCTGTTACACCATTTTTACACCATTTTCGCATTTGGCTTTATTGGATTTCATCAGGCTACACCATTTTGCTGAAATTGCTTGATGGCATAATCCAGCGATTCGGCAGTCACATGAACATACCGATCCATTGTTGTTTTGATGCTGGCATGACCCAGCAGCTTTTGCAGCACCTTCGGCTGCATACCGCTTTCGATTGCTCTTGTAGCATAGGTATGTCGCAGGGCGTGCATACAAAAGTGTTTGATCCCTGCTTCATCGCAGAGCTTATATAAGTGGGGATCATAGGAACTGTTCTTCGCTGGCTCTCCTGTTCGCCAGTTGATAAAGACAAGATCGCGCATGACCAGCCGGGAGATTGCCCCCGTTCGCCGGTCGATATATTCCAGTGTTTGCGAGAGCAGCGGAGATTCCTTTTGCCAAGGGCGCTTGTCCTTGATTTCTTTCAGAATTTCATAGGCCCGATCTGTCAGTGGTATTGTACGATAGCTGTGCTGCGTTTTGGGAGGACCTGCGCGCCAAAAATGCTGCTTGTGTCGAAACTCCAATGTTTTGTTGACCGTGAGCGTGCGCTTTTCAAAGTCAATCGCATCCCACGTCAACCCGATCATCTCACCGGTACGCAAACCGGTTTCAAGGATCAGCGCGTATTGATTGTAGTTACGGGAGCGTTTCGCTGTTTCAAGAAACACGCGCTGCTCGTCACGGGTGAGGAACTTAATATCGTCTGTCGCACGAACCGGCTTTGTAAACCGCACACCGTCCATTGGGTGCTTGGCAATCAGGTCATTCATCTTCGCAGCCTTGAACATCGTACCCATTGTGATATAGGCTTGACGGATGGTGGAACCCGCATAGTCAGCATCCATCTGTATGAACACCTTTTTGCAGTGCATCGGCTTGACGTTGGCAATCATCATTTTGCCCATGACCGGTTGAATATTGTGGACATACCGCTCCCGATAATTGCGGAGCGTATTAGGGGCTAAATCACCCACAATATTCTCAATCCAGAAATCAAACCATTGATCCACCGTCGTATCGGTGGCTACGAAAACATCCTCGTGCGCATCGGCGTATTTTGATTCTTCAATCCAGTTGCGAGCTTCGGGGAGCGTCGGAAGATACTTCTCATGCCGCTTTCCTGTCTTATCTACGAACCGTGCGTAATATAAACCGTCCTTTCTCTGGCAGATACCCTTACCACATTCTTTGCCTTTTAGATTCTTACCCATAGATTGTATCCTTTCCGCGCTTGCGAAAAAGGACGTACTACTACACATAAATTATAGCATATAACGTCCTTTTTCTCAAGCCGTTGCGTGAAAAAACTCTCCTCTTATTTACAAATCTTCCGAAGCCACTTATATCACCAGTTTTTCACTGATGTACTGTTCAAACTCCCGGCGTTTGACCAGCTTTTTGGACCCAACATAGAGAACAAACGGGCAATTCGGACTGCGCAGCATACTCTCGATCTTGTTGATCCCAATGTTGCTGTATGCTGCGGCTTCCTTAATCGTCAGCGTCATTTTGAGATGGATCGGCACTTGCAATTCCTCGACCATACTGTTACCACCTGTGTGTTACATTCCGGACTGTTGACTTAGAAACGTAGCATTTGGGGAAAGTAAGAGTTCGTCTGAGCTATCATCTCTTTCCGTATCCAAGTCCAGCAGCCATTTGTCTGGGATCGTGATCAGATTGGGTCCTGTGTTGCAGATCCGTTTTACAACATCTGCCTGGCACGAAAACAATGCGCCTCTATCCAGCTCTGCCCGCATTTGCTTCCCCTTTTTCAAGGCATACGCCTCCGAAAGCAGCTCCAGACTGAACAGATACAGCGGAAGCATAGATGCTTTGCAAATGCCTTTTTGCTGCAAGTACCGCTGAAACCGATACAGCGCCATTTCATCCAGCGCCAGCTTCATCAGCCGCAGGCCCATCTCATCGACGGTGAAATAATGAAAGCTGCTGTTCTTGCTGAAACGGATCAGACGGCTACGCGGGTTTACCCCCGTGAGCCATTTTTGCGTCCTTTTGTGGAAGAATGAAATTCTTCCTTCCGCCGCTCTCCATGGCCATGCGGAAATAGAGAAACCGGCTGCCGGTGCTGAGTGCGTGGAACTGCTTGGAGAGGAGCAGTGAGTTTCCAACCTGAATGAATCGTTTTTCTTTGTTATCCACCTTGGCGGATAAGGCCGGTACAATCGTAGGTCCGTGTTTTCGTTTGCTCAAATCAAACTCCTTCTTTCGTGTGAGAATAGGGGGTGGATGTCTCATCCCTTCGTAATAAATGTAGAAAACCGGCCCTGTTTGACCACCCATTCAAGGCAGAAAAAATTACACTCAATGTAAACTTTCGTAAACACAGAATGGTCTGAATCTACATTAGGTCTACACTGAGTGTAATGCTTGTGAGTATGTTTACTGATTCCAACATTAAGCGTAGTGCGGCATCGAATGGGTATCTTCCGGTACACAGCCGAGAAAGGCGACTCTTTTTGCGAATCGGTCGCGGAACACTTCTCCGGCAGGATCTGCGCCGCATGCTCAGCTGCCAATATCCAGCTCGTAGGTGCAGAGGTAGAACAGGAACGACGTCATCTGGTAGCGGCTGATGCGGGTGCCAGCGGACACCAGCAGCTCGTCAAGGTTGCTGTCCCGGGTGGTGATGTCCCTCTCATCGCACCAGAGCATCGCTTTGCCTGCCTCTCTGCCAAGATCGGGGGCATCCCGAAGAAGCTGCCTGAGCTGCGTCTGATTCACGCCGGTATCGACACCTGCCATGACCGCGTAGCGGCGGATCAGTACGCACGCCGTCTGATAGTCCACCTTGTCATCGTATTCGGTATTGGGATCATTTTGCCGGAGCAGCCTTGTCTGATAGGCCCAGCACACGGCATGATAATAGGGATGGGCCGCGTTGAATTCCTCGTTCTCGTAGTCAGCCGGAAGGGCGGTGTTGTCCGTTTCCGGACGACCCGCGATGCGGTAGAGCACATCGATGAACTCGCCCAGCCTTGCCGTGGCCTTGCCGCCGAAGGTGTCCGGCGCTTCCGGCTCCACATAGCCCTTGCGGTACATATAGAGGACGCTGGCCTGATTGAAAATGCTCTTGATGTCCGTGAATACCACCGTGTCCGCAAGGCTTCCGCCGCTGGACTCCCTGGCAAAGACGTGGGCGTAGTAATCGCTGTTGAGGATGTTGCCGGAGAGCTGGAACCTGCTGTCCACATAGAGCCGGTAGGTTTTCACCAGCCCGTCGGAGACAGTGATGCTTTCATCGGCGGGGATCACGGTTTCCGTACCGGCGTCATAGCGGAAGGTCTTCGTCAGAAAGGACTTATCCGACAGCACCGCTACATGGAGGCCGCTGGAGAGTGCATCGGTGCCCGCCAGCAGGCGGGAATCGTAGTCCACGCCGAAGAGATTCAGCAGTGTCGGCAAGATGTCCGCCGTGGAGCAGTATTCATCCACCACGATGTTCTCTGAAAGGCCGGGAACATAGCAGATGAAGCTGTTGCGGTACTTCTCAAAGGTGGTGTCCAGCGTCTGCCCTGCCAGCTCGTTGTACTCGTCTTCGGTCAGGCCGTAGGGGTAGTGGTCGTTGGTCAGGACGATGCAGGTCTTGTCGGCAACGCCAGCTTCCTCCAGCCGCTGCATCAGGTACTCCAGTGCGTATTCCAGCTCCAGATTGCAGGCAATGTACGCCTTCACCGGCTCAGAATAGGGCAGATCTTTCACCGCGTCGCGGTTTTTGGCGCTCATGGCGTTGTCCCAGTTGTACTGGTAGTGACCGCTGAAGGTCATGTAATAGGCGTGGAAGGGCTCTCCGCTGTTGATGTAGTCGTCCACGGAGGCCTCCATCATCTCCAGATCGGAGGAGGGCCAGTCGATCTTCATGGCCAGACCAGAATCCGCCGCCTTGAACGTGTAGCCCATGTTGGCGTGGGTGATGTTCCGGTTGTAGAAATCCCCGATGTAGTCGTGATAGCCCCAGGCTTGATAGCCCATGCCCTTGAGCGCATTGCCCAGGCAGAACGGCAGATAGTTGGTGCCCGCCACATTGAAGCTGGAATCCGTCTTCGTGCGGGACATATCCGGATAAAGCCCCATGCACATGGTGTATTCGCCGTTGGTGGTGACGGACTGGAACGTGCCGTAGTAATTTTCAAAGAGAATACCCGTATGGCTCAGCTTGTAGAGCGTCGGCGTCAGCTCCTCGCTGATAAACCACGGGCAGAAGCTCTCGGCGCAGATGGTGATGAGGTTATAGTCCTTAAGAAGTCCTGTGTAGTTGTTTTTGCGGGTGGGTGTTGCATTTGCCAGATACTCGTCTGTGGCCTTGAGAATATCGCTGTCGGTACTGTCTGCAAGAGCCGTAAAATCGATGCTTTCGATCACGTTATAGGAGTTGCTGCTGTATGTCCGCGGAACATCGCTTATATTCAAGGACGACGGCGTGATCATAATGCTGCCGCTGCCGCTGAAGAGCATGTATCGAAGCTCCTGCGCCGTGGTGGCCAGCATACCGATTTTTTTATAACTGCTGTCGGTGGAGGTGTTCACATTGGTGAAGGTACGATAGACGGAAAAGGCGTTGTCCCGTCCAACATACATGAGTCCCGTGACCGTCAGCAGCAGTGCGAGGAGCACGGCAAAGGAGGCCATAGTCTGTTTCCAGCGCAGCCGCAGCTTCAGAGCCTGCCCCCTTCGCAGGGCAAGGCAGAGGATCACGGCAATCAGCGGCAGCAGGAGGAGCAGGATCTTCAGCAGATTTTGGCGGATCCCATAGAGAAGCTGCGAGTTGAAATTGACGACCACATTTCCGCCCATGCCGATCTGGCTGACGGGCATGAAATCTCCGAAGATGCAGTGATAGACCAGCTGCACCTCGGCCAGCAGCACCTGTGCCGCGACCAGAAAAACCCCTGTGATCTGGCGCAGAACCTTTGGCAGGCTTGAGACTGCCAGCGTGCAGAGTGCGCCACCCAGCAGGCCAAACAGGGCAGGATATCCCGCGTACCGGTCCATCGAGCCGAATACGCACAGATGCAGGCACAGCTCCACATAAACGCCGGTCAGGCAGAACAGCAGGAGATTTTTGCGCCACGTATTCCAAAGGCCATGGCTCATGGGCACTGCCGCTTCAGCAGCAGTGCCAGAGCCTTGATTTGTATTTGTCATGGATACATCGGATGTTTTTTCTTTGAGCATATTGGTTCTCCCGTTGGGGCTTTTTTAAAAAGCTTTGTAGAATTTCAGCTGAATATGACAGATAGAGAGCTTATCTTAGAACAAATATTGAAAAAAGGCAACGGTTTCTGTAAAAAAATCAGGAAAGATTTACAGGTCACGCGGAGAATCCTATGCACCAAAGTCTGTCAACCGCAGCTTTGCAGCCCGCCTCCGGGCTGCAAATAAGGACTCTGCACCTGAAAATTGTACAAGATACATACAGACACATTGCAAAAGCCGTGCTATACTGTACGGAAAATTGAGAGTACCATTGTTTCAAGGAGGTGTGTGATATGACGGAGACTTTGTTTCGCTTAAAGCGGCATTTGACTTCTTTTCAAATTATGATCCTCGGCTTTGCGGGCGTGATCCTATTGGGGGCGCTGGTGCTGATGCTGCCTATCGCCACAGTACAGCGGGTCTGGACGCCGTTTCATGAGGCACTGTTTACCTCCACTTCCGCTGTCTGCGTGACGGGGCTGGTGGTGCAGGATACCGGCAGCTACTGGTCCGCCTTCGGCCAGACGGTCATTTTGCTGCTGATCCAGATCGGCGGGCTGGGGGTGATCACCGGTGCGGTGACCTTCCTGATGCTCGCCGGGCGGAACATCACGCTCAAGGAGCGCAGCGCCATGCAGGACGCCATCTCCGCCCCTGCGGTGGGCGGCATCGTGCGCCTGACGAGATTTATCCTCAAGGGGACCTTTCTGGTCGAGCTGCTGGGGGCGCTGGCGCTGCTGCCAGCCTTTTGCCGGGACTATGGACTGCGGGGCGTATGGATGTCCGTTTTCCATTCCGTTTCCGCCTTCTGCAATGCGGGCTTCGATATTCTGGGGCGGACGGATTCCCTCTACCCCTCGCTGACGGCCTATGCCGCAGACCCGCTGGTCAACATTGTGATCATGCTGCTGATCATCGTGGGCGGCATCGGCTTTCTAACGTGGGACGATGTCTGTACGCACGGTCTGCACCTGCGGCGTTACCGGATGCAGAGCAAGGTCATTCTGAGCGCGACGGCGCTTTTGATCACGATTCCGGCGTTTCTCTTTTATCTGACAGACTTTGCGGACCTCCCCGTGGGAGAGCGGATATTGGCCTCCCTTTTTCAGTCGGTCACGCCGCGGACGGCCGGCTATAACACAGTGGATCTGACGGAGATGACGGATGCCTCTCAGGCGGTCACCATTTTGCTGATGCTCACCGGCGGAGCACCCGGCTCCACAGCGGGCGGCATGAAGGTCACGACGCTGGCAGTTCTCATTGCCAACGCCATTGCCGCCTTCCGCAGGCGAGAGGATCTGCAGCTCTTCCACCGCAGATTGGAGACATCCACTGTCCGCAACGCCGCCGCCATTCTGCTGCTGTATCTGGGGCTGACCTTTGCGGGGGCGGCGGTCATCAGCACAGCGGAGGAGCTTCCCCTCGGTGCCTGTCTCTATGAAACAGCGTCCGCCGCCGGTACGGTGGGCCTGACGCTGGGGCTGACGCCGCAGCTGGGAGTCCTGTCGCAGAGCATTCTCATCCTGCTGATGTATTTCGGGCGCGTCGGCGGATTGACCTTGATCTACGCCGCATTCTCCGGGCATGATCTGACTTACGCCCGCTATCCGCAGGAGAAAATTACCGTAGGCTGAAAGGAGCACACGATGAAAACGGTATTATTGATCGGACTGGGCCGCTTCGGGCGGCATCTTGCCATGCAGCTCAACGAGCTGGGCCATCAGGTGATGGCAGTGGACAAAGACGAGGAGCGCGTCAACGAGTGCATGTCCTTTGTCACCAACGCGCAGATCGGCGACAGCACCCGTGTGGACTTTCTGCGCTCGCTGGGCGTGAGCAATTACGATGTCTGCTATGTCACCATCAGCGGGGATTTCCAGAATTCACTGGAGACGACGTCGCTGCTCAAGGAGCTGGGAGCAAACTATGTGGTATCCCGCGCTGAGCGGGATGTGCAGGCGAAATTTCTGCTGCGCAACGGCGCGGACGCGGTCGCCTACCCGGAAAAGCAGCTGGCGAAGTGGGCGGCCATCCGCTATACCGCCAACCATATTTTCAGCTACATTGAGCTGGACGAGCAGCACGCCATTATCGAGGTTGCCGTGCCGGAGGATTGGCAGGGCCGCAGCATCGGCGAGCTGGACATCCGCAGAAAATACGGCGTCAACATCCTCGGCGTGAAGCGGAACGGCAAGACCGATGTGAACATCTCCCCGGAAACTGTGCTGGACGCTGATATGACGCTGCTGGTGCTGGGGAAAAACCAGGAACTTAAGAAGCACTTCCGGCTGTAAAGCAACATAGAGTCTTGCACGTATAAGGGCTTTACGCGCCGGAGAGGCATCTCAACAAAAGCGTGCAGGTTTGCGGAGGAGGATTCCGCGTTGCGCAAAAACAGCAAAAAATGAGGGAGGACGGCTCTGTCCTCCCTCATTTTTTGCCCTGCGCTTTCGCCCTTCTCCGTCAGCTGTTTTTCCAGTGCGGTCTGTCTGGCCAGGATGGCATTGACCTTGTCGTAAAGATCCTCGATCATGATCTCTGTCTTGAGGTTGACCTTATAATCGTTCTCTGCACGGCGGCGGTCCTTTTCCTCCTGCCGGTTCTGGCTCATCATGATGAGCGGTGCCTGAATGGCCGCCACGCAAGAGAGCACCAGATTGAGCAGGATGAAGGGGTACGGGTCGAACGCCTTTGCCGCCAGCAGCGTGTTGACAAGCATCCACAAAATCAGCACGCCGGTGAAGGAAAAGATGAACTCCCAGCTGCCCGCAAATTTGACAATGGCGTCCGCCGCCCGCTGGCCGAGGGTGTACTTTTCCGCTGAGGGGTTGACGGATATCTTGCTGTCCGCCAGCAGATTCAGCACCTCTTCGTCAGTCATATCATGGCGGATATCCTTAAGTACCTCTTTTAACAGCTTTCTGTTTTCTTTCATGATAATATCTCCCCTTCATCAGATCAGTGCCGGTGTCTGTGCCAGAATTGATACAATCGCAACTGCCGCCAGAATCACTGCAACTATCACCACTACCATTATGATTTTCCTTTTCATGATACACCTGTTCTTTCTTATACGTATGAAACACCTGCAAAACATTTCTAATAACCATGTCGATATTCTGTGACCAGCACGATTATCTTCCCTCAGTATAAATCACCTGTCCCACTGCGTCAACGACCATCATTTCACATTATTTGTCTTGACTTTCTTTATCCTTTATCGTATTATTTGATACAGTTCAAAAAAATACTATTTAAAGGAAGGTATCTATGACTCCATCGACATTTGTAGCTTTTTTTCATGATGTATTGAATGCTTACAATAAAATGTGTGAACCTATTCTTCACGAATTTGACATTCCACAGGTATCTTTTGACATTTTAATGTTTCTCAACAACAATCCTGAATTATGTACTGCCCAGCAGATAAGCGAATTTCGGAAAATAAAAAAGAACTTAGTGTCTGTCCATGTTGATAAACTGGTAACTGCCGGTTATCTGCAGAGAGGATCCGTGACCGGAGACAGACGAAAGGTTTTACTCTCCTGCACCGAAAAGGCGCAGCCAATTCTGAAAGCCGGACTGGAAATGCAGAAGAATTTCAATCAGAAGCTTACCCGGAATATCCCTGAAGAACAGATACATGTTTACAAGGAAATCATTGACTCTATGGCA
>OGLI01000235.1_pt1 | contig 54808 bp, 65 predicted proteins | sample 1572661 | NCBI WGS metagenome assembly OGLI01 (sample SAMEA2581901, study PRJEB24529) | metagenome | biome: Human gut stool | place: China | collected 2011 | reverse complement strand
GTTATATGGAGAAAAAATCAAATTCAACCTGGAGTGTGATCATCAAAGTGGTAATCGCCGTAGCATCTGCCCTGGCAGGTGTATTCGGACTAAATTCCTGCATGAAATAGACTATGAGAGCAGGAAGTTTTTATCAGAACTATCGGGAGGTAAAACTCCTGGTAGTTCATTGTTCAGCAACACGCTGTAACAAGAATTTCTCCGTAGAAGCTCTTCGAAGATGTCATTTGGCAAGGGGCTTTGCAAGCATCGGATATCATTTCTACATCACACGTGACGGTGAAGTACACATCTGTCGTCCGGTTCACCAGATCGGAGCACATGCTACAGGATGGAATGACAAGAGCATCGGCATCTGCTACGAAGGCGGACTGGATGAACGCGGCCGACCGGCAGATACAAGGACGTATGCCCAGAAATGTTCCCTGCTCGATTTGCTGCGACAACTGAAAACAGATTATCCGCAAGCTAGCATATTGGGACATTATCAGCTCAGTAACTCAATACACAAGGCGTGTCCGTGCTTCGATGCAAAAGGGCAATATCGGGGGCTTTAAGCTCCTGATACTATCAGCTCAACCTCATTTGAGCATCAATATTATGAATTATAAATATCAAAAAAATAGATATTTTTCTATTTGGATAGATTAATTTAAAAAGCTTTCTTTGTATAATGAAGTAAGTTTCTTACATCAAATCATAATAAAAAATAGATTTATGGCAAACATGAAAACTCCCGGTGTATACATCGTTGAAAAAAATGCCTTTCCGAATTCAGTAGTAGAGGCTCCCACTGCAATTCCTGTTTTTATAGGCATCACTGAAAAGGCTTCAAATGGAAAGGAAGACTTAAAAGGTAAACCATGGAGAATTTCCTCTATGGCGGAATATATAAACTATTTCGGTCAAGGCCCCGAAGAAAAGTTTATCCTAAGTATTAGAAAGTCGAATAGCACTATTGCAAACAGCCTGTTTACGTATGAGGAAGAGTATACCGAAACTGACGCGACAACCACAAAGTATGTATTTACAGCTCAGAGAAAGAAACACTTCACTCTCTACTATCAGATGTTGATGTTCTTTGCTAATGGAGGCGGTACTTGCTATGTTCTTTCAGCAGGAAACTATAAAGACAACCAACTGCTGAACAAGAATATGATGAGCAATGCGATCAACGCTCTTGAAAAAGAGCGGGAAATAACAATGGTTGTGATCCCCGAAGCAGTGTATTCTCCGGATTGTGCAAATATTCAAACGATGGTTCTGGATCATTGCAGTAAAATGCAGAATCGTTTTGCTATTCTTGATGTTCAAGCCAAAAGTTCGGAGAATCAGACTATGATGGAGCAAGTAAAAGAGTTCCAGACCAATATCGGCAACAATGGCCTGTCATATGGAGCAGCCTACTATCCGTGGCTTGAGACAACAATACTGGGAGATAAAGATATTACAGCCGATATGTTTTCTTGGTCTGCTGACAGTGAGCTTGATTTCAAGGCATTCTTTCCCAAAGATTCCGGCATTTTGAATTATGCAAATGCAACAATTGATGAAATCATAAAGAGCCAAGAAACACCGGATAATAAAAAGAATGAATTTCATCAAGTTTTATTGCAAAACTGGAGCGTATATCAGTCGATGATAAAGACTGTGAAGGCATCCCTGAATTTACTGCCACCTTCCGCCGCCATGGCAGGTATCTACACCATGGTGGATAATACGCGCGGTGTATGGAAAGCACCTGCAAATGTTTCAGTCAATTACATTAACAGACCGGAGATAAACATCAATAACAGGGAACAAGAGGATCTAAATGTACCTGCAAATGGCAAGGCAATTAATGCAATACGTTCCTTTATCGGCGAAGGCATAAAAGTCTGGGGCGCCCGTACATTAGATAGCAATTCACTGGATTGGAGATATATCAACGTGCGTCGTACCATGATTTTCCTGGAAGAATCCGTCAAAAATGCAGCTCATGCCTATGTATTCGAACCTAATGATGCAAATACCTGGTTGAATATTAAATATATGATTGAGAACTTCCTGCGTGGAGTATGGAAAAGAGGCGGTCTGGCAGGAGCCACTCCCGAAGATGCATTCAGTGTACATGTCGGATTGGGTGACACGATGACACCGGAAGATGTATTGGAAGGTATAATGCGTGTTACAGTATTAGTAGCAATCTCCCGCCCTGCAGAATTTATTGAAATAACATTCCAGCAACAAATGCAGAAGAGCTAGCTAATTTAGTTTAATCTACCAATTAAAGAATATATGAATTATGAAGGCGGAATAATCCGCCTTCGTTTTTTTGTAACGATATCTCATTGAAAAGACATGGAATAAAAATATCGGTACATCAACAAATAGCAATAGCTGTTTCTATTTGCCAAGTGGCTTCTTTCTCCCATCCTTCCTCTCCAAGAACATCGCGCGCACATGATCCACTGTTCCTGAGAGCAGTAATTACATTGTCATTAGCCGCATAATAAACCGCTTCAATGGCCACCATATTAGCTCTCACAGCTAGCTTATCATCCGCACGGTGTTCTTTAACTACTATTTTCATAGCCTTAAGCACTTCCTGACGTAAAGGAAGAATTTTTGCCTTATCTACTAACATTACATCCTGCTCACATTGTTCCAGCAACCTTTTACAAGACTCACGCACAACGCTATCCGTAATATATTCTAAAACATGTTCTGCATATTTTATAGCCAATATCCGCATTTGTGCAGGACTTAATAGGGGTAGACGTAACATACACCAGATTTTGGCTTCGGCATCCATTGGATACTCCAAAATTTCCAAAAGAGTTATATCTTTCCGGTCTTCTATAAATTGTTTGATCCGTTCTGGAGAATAGCTATCACACTTGGGAATACTTAACAGAACTTCCGCATCAATTTTGGAGGTACTTTCTTTAGATGATTCGGAGTTGCGATTTATGGTATAGGTTACAGTTATATCTCTTCCTCCTTTGGGATAATCACATTCAAGATGATACATAGCATATTCTCCTCCATCTACTGAAATAGTTGCAGAGTTATCCGCCGTATAAGGATTGTCAAAATAAAGAGTAAAGCAGGTTCCATTAGCATCTTTATACTTAATTGTTCCTTCATTACCTGTTGCCGAACTGTCCGCTCCTAAAGCAACAAAGGCTATATCTCCCGTCTCTTCAAGGCTCGGTCCGATTTCATTCTTAGGATTGGTATCCCATTTGCCCCAGGGCAATTCTCCGCTAGCATCTACACACCACAACTTAACATTTGTAATAATCTTACCTGTTGTTTTACATTTTTCAGCCATAATCTAATTTTTTTAATTGTTTATAAATCAGTTGTTATCTAATTATTTAAAGAGCCTGTAATCCGACACAAGTCATTAACCGTCCTCCCAGTATTGCTGTAGACATGCTTCCTAATGTATTATCAGACGAACAATCCAATGATTTGATTAATTTAAACGAGTCATCCCATTTTCTGTCATGGCGCATAGTAAAGAACGGTTTACCGTTATTAATAACGCAAACGTAAAATACTTTACCTATTCGTGCGCATGTAAGTGCTGTAATAATACCAAGTCCTTTAGAGCAGTTTGTAATTTCCTCCAATTCGGACTGCCAAGTATGGTCTGCAAGATTATAGCGAGTTTGCCATATTCGATTATCGCCGGTAACTAATACTTCAACTTGCCCTGAATAGCCACAACAATCCATATCCCATATTTCTTGAGGTCCACCGGTTGAATAATTACCCAAGTCAGTCCATACATTTTTCCAGGTCCTGGTAGGAATATTATAGGAATTTACAAATACACGATCCTTCGAGCGTGCGCATACAAAGATTTGAGTATTCACTCCAGTACAAGATACAGACGATACATCTGTCAAATCAGCCATTGCTTTCAATTGATTTTCCCATTGTCCGTTAGTCCGATTATACCAAGTCATCATCAGTCGCCCGTCATTAATCAAGAATATCCAGAAACGATTTTCCCAATAGCAACAGGCAACCTTTGAAACCTTTCCAATTCCTTGCACTTTAGTCGACAAAGCAGTGAAATTATCAGAGAACATCCCTGCATAATTCGCAAAATTAAAATACAGCATATCATCATCAATTAGCAGAACTAATAATTGCTGATCAGCTCCTGCACAAGCTATGTCATACGTATTATCTGAGAACTGGGGTAGCTCTTTATCAGCCCGGAGAGCTGCGGACCACGAATGATTGCTCTCATTAAAAAAGCTTAGCCAAGTTATAGGTTTATAGGTAATCTGATGAGGTTTAGTGTACTGAATAATTGTGTCTGTGCAAACCCGGCAAAAATTTTCAGCATTTTCCCTCATCCTGCAATGACACTGAGGACGATATACTCCACTATGATAATAATATGCTCCCTCATACAGACCGACAGTACCTTCTTTTTGAGGATCAATAGCCTCCGGGCATTTTTTAGGGTCAGGATTCCTTAATGTTGGTAATGGTGTTAAATAATCCACATATTTCCCCCATTTCAGTTTATCCCGCTCTGTTTGTATGGTGACATTCGCTTGAGAAGGTTCAGCACCGGAGTAACGATCACGATCCGTATCGATATCACAACCCAATCTATAAGGGTATTCATCTGCCAATTTATATATATTATGTCCCAATTCATGTATAAAAATATAATCATAACCATTGGCTACGGTAGACATACATATACTTTCCCATGTTCGTGAAGTTCCTGCCCACTCCTTTGTGTTTACTAATACAAGAATACTGCTCCATTCCGGGACACATGCATGACATATATCTTTAAGGAGGTCTGTATCTAAAGCTATAATCCGGCTAGTAAGACATATGTTACTTTTAAAAAAAGTATCTCTTATTATATCATCACCCTTGCAATCGATCTGATCCTTTATTTTCCAAAGTGTACTGCCCGATTCATTGCTTTTCGTTGTTATAGCATAAAAATTGAAAGCTGAGGAAATACCACCTTTTGAGAAAGGAGGAGTATTTAACATACTATTGATTGCAAAAGCCATATCATGCTCAAACTTTGCTTTTTCTTCATCCCTATAGCCTTCAGCTACAATGACAATATTCAGACGTAAAGAGTCATCACCATTGTTTACTACTTTCCTACAACTATAAGTGCTGGGGTCCGGTAAAGTTCTATCATGTCTATAACTTTGAATTTCGGTCAAAGGGATTGATGCAATCTTTTGAGCTGGTTGCTCGACATGTTCCACCGGGCTATGAAATAAAACAACTTTAGTAGTATCTGGCAAATTAGGAACTATCACTATCAATTCAATTTTGTTCCGATTATGCGCAAATCGTGAGCAACGGAATCCGCGTCCGTTAATATCGAACACTTCGGTATCTTTTGTCAAAAATGGTAAGACAAGTTGTCTATATAATGCTTGCCCTGAAGCATTTTGCAGTTCAATCCAAGCTCCGCTATATGCCACTCCCTCCTCAAGATGATAACTAGGAGCAACCGCAGCATTCAGCCTTTCCATTTGTGAAATTGTACATTTGCCATTAGTAATGGTAAAATAAAGCCTAAGAGATGATACATTTTCCATATTTACTACATTTTAGATATCTCATATTTATAAATGATAATGAATAGAAACAAAAATAGCGGGAAATGAGGAAATGTAAATTCTAAAATCGATAAATTAAAACAAATAATTTTACGAGATTGATAATTAATAGATTAAACAGAAAAGTAGTATTCTCATTTTTACGATTTCATACTTTTTTTGTCGATATGAATTATATATTAAACAAGGTTCATCCTAATATATTATGGTAAACGGGGGAGAAGGAAACGAGAATGCATTTCATGCCTATGTATTAGAACCCAATACGCAAATATCTGGTTGAATATAAAATGTATGATTGAGGACTTCCTATGTGGAGTATGGAAAAGAAGTGGTCTGGCAGAAGCCACTCCCAAAAATACGTTCAGTGTACTGTCTACAATTTCCATGGAAATGTAGACAGTACACACAAAAAGCTCCTTCAAGCCTGTTTTCACTTGTTTAGGCGCTTCACCATTATGCAATTAAAGGATCAAGGTATTGAGTAAGTCTTTCCTTCTCAACTATTGATCAATTCACTCATTGTTTTCTCCTTTTATCATAGTTAATAACATCTTGAAACGTTCAACTGCATGTAATGCGTGGGGAACATTAGCCGGCATAATGATTATCTCACCTGCCTTCAGTCTGTGAGGGATACCTCCGACATGTATTTCAACTTCTCCATCAAGAATTTGTACCAGAGCATCAAAAGGTGCTGTATGTTCACTTAATCCCTGTTCTTTATCAAAAGAGAATAGAGTTACATTTCCTGCCTGATTTTTAATAATCTGTTTACTAACTATTCCACCGCTGGCATAGTCTACCTCTCCAGCGATATTAAATACTGTTGCGTACGCAAATGTTGTATTAGTTTTCATATCTCATTTATTTTTTAAATTGATTAATGCAAAATTAGTGCTATTCTAAGATAGAATTTGTAACAAATGTTACAAGGTATCACAAATATCCTTATCTTTTAATATAGATAACTATTATGTTGCAAAACAAAAACAACAGATACATGGTTCATTGATTTTCTGTTCACCTATTTCTGTTTCTTCTTTCCACTGTCTAGCAAGATAGAACGACAAGAAGGCATTATCTAATTTGTGATTAAACTAGATTGGGAGATGGTCTATAAATTACCATATAAGTACTCAAATTCTTTCTTACATACTTAACAAGTAATCCTTTTGATTCATATTTATAATCATATAATTTAATATGTTTATATCATATAAAATATCAAATATTTTTCGTTTCTTTGTATCATTGAATATTTAATAATGAAATTATTAATCTTTTGAGAAAATCATAAGATTTAATATAAGAACAAATTATTACAATAACATTACTACAACAAATAATATTAAAAATCAGACTGTAAAATACCACTTGGGTACCCTTAAATACTGATGTGATGATAAATAGCTTAAAAATATAAACTAACCATATATGAAAAAGATTCTATTCCTAATAATATCTGTACTAATGGTGCTCGGATGTAGTAAAGAGAATGAAGAAGTAGTAGGCCATAACAGAATGAGTTATGAAGAATTTTGTAATAAATATTTTAGTGGATATTTAGTTAATGATACTACAAAATTGGTAAATTTAACCAAAGAAATTAAATATAATCAAGATGAAACTACCTACTTTGTAGGTACTAAAAATCAAAAATTATGGATTGGCTTATTTGATACAAAAACAAAAAAGTGCATAAAAGAGTATGTTAGCCATGATGAATTCCCCTTAGACTTTACATATGATTTAGGATATGGCAAAACTGAAATAGCTCATATGGACTATCTTAATGTAAATAATCTATTTGAAACACAAAAAGGATTTGCATGCAGTATTAGTTCTCAATACAGTTTATATACTATTTATATCTTTAATTCTATACAAACAAAATATTATCTGTATCGTGAATATAACGTTTATAAGGGATTATCAGAATGGTATGACAATACATTTCTAATGCAATATAATATCAATAATGAAAATAACACTTTATGCCTTAATGAAGTAGGAGAAATTCTATTTGATGGTTATATGGATAGGAAGATTTTATCTTTAAATTACACACCAACTAATCTAAAAGATTACATATATATAAATTATGACAATGATTATATCTTCATAAAAAATGGAACACTACAGAATAATGAAGCTACCAGTCACAAAAGATTAAACCTCTTTTCAAGAACCGAAGACAAAGAAATATTCACTTGTGAATTTAGAAATATAAAAAATAACATTTTAGAAATATATCTCATATTAACCGGTATATCAGGAGACATTCTCAATAAAACCTACAAAGTGAATATCCAAACATTTGAGTTAGAGCAATAAAAAAGCAACTACATTTGATATAGCTATATTAGGGAATCTATAAAGAAATTCCATATTTCTACCTGTTTCCGAAGGCATATCATCTTCATCTGATCATGGAATAGGTGAGCAATATTCGTATTGGACAGCACAATCAAGGTGATATGAATTCAGCAATGATTGATATCTCTTGGCATTGTTTTAATTTCAAACACTAATAGCAGCACCCACCTAGGTAAGTACTATAAACGCAATAGAGTTTTGACTTCCTCCCTCCATTTTTACATAAGCTTTCACTTTTTCTGCTTTTTCATTTGCATTGAATACCTTAGATAGGCCTTGATGGCATTCAACCGCATTACTTGCAACTTTCTCACCTTCGGCATTGTACTCAAATAGCATTACAGTAGTCGTAGTAGATGAATGATCTTCCAATTCCCGTTACTCAACAGATTAGCAGAAAGAAGAAGTCAAAAACTCAGAAAGAGCTAATTTCTAAATCATTGAAGATTATCCACCATATTCAAAGAATCCCTCTTTTAAATCAAAGAAAGTTAGTAGACCTCTTGTAAGTACAGTTTCAAGTACCTATATTTGTACTAACAAAAATATGAAGATTATGAAAACAACAAATTATACTGATCTAAGAAATAACCTCAAAAGCTATCTTGATGGGGTTATTAATGATAGTGAACCACTAATTGTACATCGTTCCGGTAATGAAAGCGTAGTGGTTATCTCTTTGGAAGAATACAATTCAATCAAAGAGACGGAATACATTATGAAATCTCCTGCCATGATGGATATAATCCGAAAAGGAGACGAAGAAATAAAGAATGGTGAAGGTGTTTCAGTTGACATTGAAAATCTATGGAAATAAAGCTTCTTGAACAGGCTAGAATTGACCTAGAATATTGGAAAAAGACAGGAAATAAAGTCATTATGAATAAAATAACGGCTCTACTCAAAGATATTTCAGAACATCCATATACAGGTATAGGAAAACCCGAGCCCTTAAAATATGAACTCGCAGGAAAATGGTCCAGACGGATTAATTCAGAACACCGAATCATCTATTCAGTTCATGAGGATACAATTGAAATATACGTCTTCTCTATGAGGTACCATTATACCAAAAAGTAAACGGTGAAAAATGTATCTCATTTCCTTATTTAGAATTATATAAATAGCACAAAAAAAAGCAGTTACGACCCTTGTAACTGCTTGTTTTTCAAAAGAGCGGCAAGCGAGGTTCGAACTCGTGACCCTCAGCTTGGGAAGCCTTATTAAAATTTTATATTCAACTGAATTACAGCACTATACAATTAATATAAAATAAATTGCACCAAATTTGCACTTAAAGAATATATCTCTCTATTTAAATTGAGTAATCTCATAATGCTCAATTACTAATAACCATCTCCCAGTCATCAAGGACAATCATCTCCCAATTTGGGACACCGTTTTCTACTTCGGTAACAGATACGCCATAAACAGAAAGACTCTTACCGAGATGGGAGAATTCAATAAGGGCAGCTTCTTCTCCTTTCTGAATACGGAGATTTAAAAAATCACTCATCTGTTCCCAATCAGTGGGTCCAATAGATAACGATCGAATCACTCTGCCTTTAAGTGGTGCACCAATGGCAATATCCTTGATGCGTTCGACAAAAGAAATGGCTTGTTCGTAGGTCATAGCTAAATATTTTAGGCAAAGATACAACTTCTAAATGTAATTGAGAACTTCTTTTTAGCTTTTATAAAAATCGCAAATAAGAGCAACTACATACAAGTTTTATTTGTTTATTTGTTCCATGAAAAAGAATCTTCAAATACATAAGATTGATATATCTTCCAGTCTGCCATTGAAATATGCGGATGAAGGTATCAGAGCTGGTTTCCCCTCTCCTGCCCAAGATTATCTTGAACAAGCCATTGACCTAAATAAGGAGCTCATAAAGCATCCGGCCAACACATTTTACGGCCGTGTAGTAGGTGATTCAATGCGTGATGAAGGCATTGAGGAAGGAGACATTCTTATCATAGACAAATCACTTGAACTTATAGATGATGATTTAGCAGTTTGCTTTATCGACGGTGAATTTACCGTTAAGAGGGTTAGATTAGAGTCAGACGCTGCTTGGCTTGTTCCGTCTAATCCAGACTACCCATTGATAAAAGTCACAAAAGAAAATGAATTTATCGTTTGGGGAATAGTCACCTACACCATTAAAAAGAATCGGAGAAAACGATAATGTTCGGCCTTGTAGACTGTAACAACTTCTATGCGAGTTGTGAAAGGGTGTTCAATCCTTCACTAAACGGGAAACCTATTGTTGTATTATCAAACAATGATGGATGTGTGATCGCAAGAAGTAATGAAGCCAAGGCTCTTGGTATTAAAATGGGTGTGCCGGCTTACCAAATAAAGGATTTAGTAAAGCAACATGATGTAGCTGTATTTTCATCAAACTATACCTTATACGGCGACATGTCCGGCCGAGTGATGTCAATGTTAGCAGAGATGGCACCCGAAATCGAAGTTTATAGTATTGACGAAGCTTTCCTTAACTTGGAAGGAATTCAGGATCTACAAACATTAGGTTCTAAAATAGTTAGACAAGTCACACGTGGCACAGGTATTCCCGTTAGTGCAGGTATAGCCCCTACAAAGACTCTCGCTAAAGTAGCCAATAAATTTGCAAAGAAATACCCGGCATATAACCGTCTTTGTATTATTGATACTGAAGAAAAGCGAGAGAAAGCATTAAAGCTGTTTGAAATTGGTGATGTATGGGGTATAGGGCGTAGACAAGCTGCAAAGCTCGAAAAGCAAGGAGTAAAGACCGCTTACGACTTTACGCAATTGCCGGGGTCCTGGGTACGCAAGAATATGACGGTAGTAGGAGAACGTACATGGAAAGAACTACGCGGTATCTCGTGTATTGACATGGAATCAGCTCCACTGGCCAAGAAGCAAATTTGTACTTCACGGAGCTTTGGCAAGATGATAGAAGATATCGATACGATGGCTGAAGCTATTGCTACACATGCATCTACATGTGCGAAGAAGCTCAGACAACAAAAATCTTACGCCATGTCTCTGATGGTATTCATCCACACGAATAACTTCCGGGAAGATCTACCCCAATATTGGAAGAACACAATTGTTCAGCTTCCCATCCCGACTTCGGACACTTTAGAAATCGTTGAATATGCTCTATCTGGTCTAAAGACCATATTTATGGAAGGATATCAATACAAAAAAGCTGGTGTCATTATCACAGAGATAACCACAAATGCACAGTTGGGCCTCTTTGACTCTATTGATCGAGATAAACGGGAAAGATTAATGCAGGTAGTAGACGAGATCAATGGCAAACATCAGCATCATGTCAAACTCGCAATACAAGGATCAGGAAGAGATTGGAAACTCAAACAAGAACAGCTTTCCAAACGTTATACAACAGATATAAATGAGGTTATAATCATTAAATGTAAGTAAGTATGTGTTTTCACAACTCCATGAGTGCAAAGGCTATAAAACTGGCCGCTCGATATGGCCGGAAGTCGGATATCATTGAGATTGTCCAGGACATCATTAATGAGCAATATCATGTTAATGCCTTCAACTTTCCGAAATACCCAATTATAACAAAGAGTGATGAAGTTCAAGTATTCAATTGGGGTCTAATCCCTTTTTGGACGAAAGACGAAACTAATGCTGACGAAATCCGAAGAATGACGCTTAACGCACGGGCAGATACAATTTTCTATAAACCATCGTTTCGGGAGCCGATTATGAGGAAACGCTGTATTGTGCCGAGTACTGGTTACTTTGAATGGAGGCATGAGGGTAGTAAGAAGATACCCTACTATATCTATCTGAAAGATGAGCCTATTTTCTCTATGGCAGGAATATACGATACCTGGCTGGATAAAGTGACTGGAGAGGAACATACAACATTTTCCATCATAACGACTGATACCAATCCGCTCACAGATTACATCCACAATACTAAGCACCGTATGCCGGCAATATTATCTCCGGAGGATGAAGAAAAGTGGCTTAATCCAGAGCTATCGAAAACAGAAATATTATCTTTATTGAAGCCCTATGATGCAAAACTGATGGATGCCTATATTATAGAGAATGACTTTATAAAGAAAGCATCTACAGATCCTTCAATTTTGCAAAGAGCATAAAAGGACGGTTATTCCGCCGTCCCTTCTACAAATTCCTTCAACCTATACAGCCGCGTAATGGCCGGATTGTAAAAACCATCCGGGTAATGCTGTTTAATGTCGTTGATATTGGCCCTAACATAAATACTGGTGTCAGTAATATATTCAGCTTCACTTAATACTACCTCTTGAGGTAGCTGTGCGGTCTCAGCCCATTGTATAATAGCCTTTACGCTTTCTTCGTCATACTTAAATTCCATATTGTTTTTGTCGCAAAGGTAAATCATAGCTAGGAAAAGGCAAAGAAAAAGGCAGCTTATTCGGCTGCCCTTTTCCCTTCAAGATATTTATCATATCCCTTTTGCCAGAAATACATATCTACAATCTTCATTGGAGGGTATATCATATTCCTACCAATAATCTTCTGACAGTTTTCAATTTCTGAAATATTTTCTTGAACAAAGCTAAATATATTCTCATCAGTTGGATTCGATTCAAATGTTAAATTCCATCCATCTATAAAGAAGCGGTCTAATGCAGGAAAACAACCTAAAGTACCTAACAAGATCTTTGTTTGCAAAGTCTTTGAAGCCTTAACGCTAACCTTATCATATTCTTGGAATATTTTATGCATTAACCCCTGTATTTCTGTTAAGCTCTTAATAGACTCTCTATTTAAAGCTACTGGTTTAATTAGTTTAACGACCTCATAATGTACTTTATAATCTTTCTTAAGCAAGGTCGTGGAACCTCTATACATACCCCAACTTGCTAAATAGAAAGCAAGATGTAATGCCAAATAATCAATTGAGTTTTCAGAATTACCAAATGCCTTGTAACAATGTTCCCAAGACAAATAACGGTGATTATCAGTATGTAACTCATTTATGTATTTCTCAACATATTCTTTCATAATCGTAAAATTTAGAAACAAAAAAAGTATGGTAAGTTTATAGATCACCTAAACAATAAAAGCAATGACAGTATATATAGAAGCTAATAATATCTTATGGCCAATGTTTATCCAATAATACCAACTGACTTTAGAAGACCTACAAATGGGCTTTGCTTTCTGTTAATGAACGACTTGACTTTTTGGGTGTTAATACATTCCAGATCGCGAGCTTGTCTGAATGCGGAAATAAATTGATTCTTACTGATAGATTCTCCTTCCGTGGCTCTATTACTTCCTTCCTTGCCACCTTTGTATTCTATAGAATCATTTATTACCTTGGCATTGTATTTAATACCAGTAGTAGATAAAAACTGTTTATTCTTATTAATATAGGCTACTATTATATTCCAGACTTCATTAGCTGGCATTCTTTCATATTCCTGTTTTACTTTCATAATATCTTTTTTCGCAAAGATACTAGAAGTTTAATCATTAACATTAAAAAGCCTCGAATCTTTCGACTTGAGGTGTCTCTTATCGTTAAAAGATGACTTCCACTTCTTTACCACTGCCACAAATTATAACTCACTCCAACCCCAACATAAAAACCACTTTGGCCAGGATAAAAGCCACATCCTGCTTGCAAGCCAAGTCCCCAACGCTTCTTCTTAGGTGCAATGGTGTGGTAAATATCATTCGTCACCGTCTGATACACCGTCTTAGGGAACACCATCAAGCTATCAAGTTTCGGACGATACCCGCTCACCCATGCACGATAAAGACTATCTTCGTAATAAGCCTGCTCGCGATGAACAACAGTGTCACCGATACGCATAGTATCTGTTAATCGGAAGACCACTAAAGGGGCCATAGGTGGCGAAATAAGTAAGGTCTCGATCTGGACTACCGTATTTACCTTTGTCTCGGTACGTATTTCTGCCGGGAGAGGCTTGTGCGGACGGAACCAAGCAACCACACAAGCCACTGCCAGCAATATGACTAATATCCAAGGCAGCTTCTTCATTACGCAAAGGTTAGATTATTAATCCGGTTCATCCATCCTCGCTTGAACTTATTGTTGGCAGGTCGCTTCTGGCATATATCCTCTATAAAATCAAACCGAGCTATCTTGATGCGGTCGAACAGCTCACGGGGATCCCTTGAATTCAAGGTAGCAATGGTCTTGGGACCTACAATTCCGTCCACATCCACGCCAAGAAACTGTTGAGGAATCTTTATCCCATAAACACCGGATGCCCATACCCAATCAACAAGTATATTAGCGACCGATTGAGACTCAATCTCATCAGCTTTCCATCTATCCCAGTACATAGTTTTAAGGATTTCAGTCCACTCCTCTTTCGTGAGGTTCTTTAATCGTTCAACCGTAGGCTTGGGATAGCCTTTCTTTCGGCAATACGCCTCGTATGTGCCGATTGTCACGCCCATATTAGTAGCTCCTCCCAAGTCATCAAGATCATTCACAAAGCCGCCTTCCCATTTCAGGATGAACGGAGCCAGTTTATTCACATTTGCCATTTATTTTTCCTCCTTATTAATTATATCGTTTACATCTTCCTTTTCCACACTAAATACTTTCTTTGCAAACACACCGATAGCAGCCGCCAGATTAAAGTTATATCCTTTTGGTTTTAGTATATTACTGATGATTGAACATCCCTCTATAAAGCAGACAAACAAACACGCATAAGTATCTATATGGAAAGAGCCACCTGCCGCTTTATTCACCATCACCACCATTACCACGAAAGAAAAATAAGTAACCATCTTTCCCATTGTCGCACGCCATGCACGACTGAAACGTACATGTTCCTTCATCAACAAGCTTTTTCTTACTCCTGTTGCCAAATCACAAACCACCACACAGAACATGGCTATGAGCCATGGTATCATCAACTGCAAGCTGTCCATGACAAAACTGCCAGCTATTGGGCCAAACAATCCAGCAACGGCCTGATGAAAACTTTTTTCTTCCATTCTATTCTTTATCTTAAAATATACTACTAACCACCTATTTGTCCGACACAAAGGTAATTTTGCAACTCCCTTGCGAAAAGGACATAAAAAAAGAGCTCGATGACAACATAGGTTGCCACTAAGCTCTTGGTTATGAGACAAAGATAAGGAGAATATCTCTTATCCGTAAATCTACAATGGATTTTTATTCAAATCTACTCTTAAAAGTCTTTTTCAAATTGTCGTTTAATTGATTCACAAAATACAAAGCATCTTCTTTAGCTGATACACTTCGCTCTTTCTCATAAATAGAAGTATATCGTTCTGATTTATCCAACAGTGATTTATTGCAGTCTATATTTATCAGCCAGTCACCTGTATTTTGTCTTGCCAATGATAAACCATACACATTCTTACCTATACTAATATCAGCAGTAGATAATGGTACAGCACCTTTCAATATGATAGAAAAATCACGATGAAATATTAGTTCATTAGGCAAATCAGAAGAAGGACAAGCAAATTTCAATGTTAAAATATTATTTGAAATACTCTTTTCAATAATGCAATTATTACGAAAATAATTATACTCATAGACTTCATCTAAAGTCGCAAACCAAATGCAGTCATTACCGTCTTTCCCATATTCATCATTTAGTTTAGCAAATAAATCAAGAACATATTGAAGATTTTCAGGTCCATGACTGAAATCATGAAGCCAAGCAAAATTTTCAGAAGTGGCTGCAGCACTGATATTTGGCCATAGCTGAGCAAGTGTAGGGGTAGATTCTACAAATCGACGATATTGAGCTATATTTTTTAAATTAATTTCATCATCAAAGGTTATATTGAAAGGTGAACCCATATCTGTGTTACTTTCAGCTGCAACAAATACGACATCGTCAAGAGCTCGGGCAGCAACTACATAATTGTTTTTCCCACTTGGACGGGCCAGTACTTTCATCTTCCTGCCTAAAGCACTCTCAGTTATTTCCTGACATTTCTTCATACCTTTCAAAATAGCATCTACAGAATCGTCACCATCTGTATTGACGTCATGAAAATATATTTCATTGCCAAACTCAAGTATAGGAACAAGGTCATTCCACACGAGGTAAGGATAGTACTTGTCTGGCTTATGTGTAGTTGGACTCATGAAATTATCTATGTTGCGGTTACTGGCATCAGGCCAAATAGAGACACCAATAGAAAAACGATGTTCAACACCACACCCATCAGTGTAACCAAGAGTTTTTTCAGGATATGAGCCTGTAGTATGTTCTTGACCCACATGGTAAAATCTGTGATAATCCATCCATTTTTTATTAATAAAACAAAATCCTCTACTATAAGCCATGACAGTACAGTCATCAAAAGTATAGCTGTATGCAAACTTCTTGTTATACTTCAAAGGAGGAAAATAGACCTGTATATTGTCTATGTCTGTACCTACCGTAATAGGTATTTTTATATAGACCTCATTCCAATCAAATGTCTTTGGAACACTAAAATCAAGCAAATCATCTTCTTTGTTGTCAGGGATAGACGGTTCTGGTTCTGGCTTTTCTTTCTCTTCTTCACTATCAAGGCCTTTATAGGCATCTTTCATACATCCATTCAATGCCATACAAATCGTTAAGAGTAATAAGCCATGCAAAATACAAAATAGTTTTTTCATGTTTATAAACTGTTATTTTTGACAAAAATATAATTTTTTTTGTAGAAAACACATTTACTATTCAATTATTTATAAAATTCTTTCAAGTTCAAGAACATTGGCTCCTGTTGTAATCCATGATGAAGCTTTTCTACCAAACTTAATGATCAGCCAACCGTCCGAATCTGCAGCTACATCTTCCCAAATCAACACATTTACATAATTGTTCTTTAGGCTAAACGATGGAGATTTCTGTTGTCCGTTGATATCAAAAACATGCATGGCAGGATCACTCGGTATGACTGAATTACCGCCCAAAGATGCGAATAGAGTAATTTTATACCGTACGCCCGGAGTAGTCTTAAATGCATGTGCATTCCACTCTGTGGCAGAGTTTGAATGCCCAACACTTGGAGAACTCCAAACGGAAAATGGAGAATATATACATTCATCGCTTTCTGTCGGAGCGTATGAAGAACCTCCGGAAGGTGACTTCAATCCTGCTAATTGTTGATATGAACTATAGGCGCTATCATTGGTCCACAGCCATGCGCCAACCCATACCAAACCGCTCGCCTGCCCGTTTACATCAAGCATATCTAAAGTTTTGTTCCAGTTCGGGAACACATTATATCCACTCTCTGTACAACTGGAATTAGCAGATATTTTCACAACAGAGCTCTCAGAAACCTCCTGCAGGTTGATCGTATCATTTAAAGCTGATGTAGTAATATTCGCATTTCGCAATTTCAGATAAACAGTTTTGGTACCATTACCGCTTGATAGAGTAAACGAAACGGATGCGCCGTTATATGTCAACCAAGAAGCACCACTAAATGAAGAAGATTCGGAAATCATATATTGAGTAGGAACGCCTGTAACCGACATGGAGACAGTCACATTTCTGCTATTCGTACTATCGGCTCCACTATTGATGCTCATTGAATTAAGCGCAAGCGCATCCGTCAACGCCTCTTCGTAAGAAATTGAAGCGGACACTATATCACTCTCACCATATTCGTTCTTGATCTTGGCATATATCTTTTTAGTACCATAAACGGAGCTTAAGGTAAATGAGACAGATGTTGCGTTACTTGCGATCCATTCCACACCGTCCAGATTAGAGTTTTCAGACAGTTTATAATGCGTGATGACTCCTGTACGATCAAAGGATACAGTAACCTGCCTGGAATTAGTTGCAGATGCACCACCATCAATACTGATTGAATTAAGGGTTGGAGCCGTATCTATGGATGAGAGACGGTCGTTAAATACCGTTTGCAAGTCACTTTTTAACTGATTGATGAAATATACAGCATCATCCCGAACCTCACTATCCTGATTTTCAAGATAAAGGTTTGAATACTTGTCAGCCATTTCATAAGCTCTTTTTTCAAGATCAATATTGATTGAAAACTTATTATTTAGGTTGCCAAACTTAAATCCATAAGCATCCCCTTTCGTTAATTCCGCTGACAGGGAACTATTATAAGTACCATTCAATTGTACAGTGAACTCCTTATGGCGAAAGTACTTTTCGTTTGGAACAAGGATAGAAAACTTAACACCCTCAGACGTTACTTCCTTTCTGATTTTTGAATATTTCCGGATGAACCAATATTCATAGATTTCATCAAGAGAAGCAAAAATCATAGTATCACTGCCATCCTTACCATAGGTATCGTTTAACTTGACATACAAGTCTTTTATGTATTGATGTTCCGCCGGACCATGGGAGAAATCATGATACCATTGATAGAGCCCAGATGTGGCTTTAGCTGTGATATCGGTCATCAATGTATTTGCATCCGGAGTTGATTCAACAAACCTACGATATTGCACCTTGTTCTTCAACTCAATGTCTTGTGCAAAACTAATATTCTGTAATAGTCCAAGAGGTGTAGAACCTTGTGCACACATGAATGAGACATCCTCAAACTTTTCGCCTGCTAAAACATAGTCATGGTTTCCATTGGGTTCTGCCAGTGTTTTCATGCCATGCCCGGGAAGTTGAGACAATGTTATATTCTGAGATTTCCTCAACCCCTTTACGATACCTTCTACAGTATCATCGCCATCTGTATTAACATCATGGAAATAAATCTCATTCCCGAACTCAAGCATCGGTCTAAGGTCATCCCATACGAGATATGGATAATATTTATCAGGCTTATGCGTGCTCGGATTCATTATATTATCTATATTCTGATTACTGGCATCAGGCCAGATAGAGACACCAAGGGTAAAACGATGCTCAATGCCAAGACCATCTGTATAACCAAGAGTTTTTTCCGGATATGAACCTGTCGTTTTTACCTGACCAACATGGAAACTTCTTTCGTTATCCTGCCATTTCTTATTGATGAAAAGATGACCACGACAATAGGCAAGAACAGGGCAATCGTCAAAAGTATAGCTATATGCAAATTTCTTATCATACTTAAAAATAGGCATAGTAAGTGCTGCATTAGTAGCTGCGTCACCTGTTAATCCTTTAACCATAAACTCAACTAATTCATACTCCAGTTTCACATATTGGAGATGGAGCACGCCATAACAAGCAGTATCAGCAGCAGATTCGCATTTAACAACTACCTTTGTCTTATATTCGGAGTCGACATACGCTTTGTCAATGCTATGTCGATTTTGGTAGAAATTCGTTCCGTCAGATACGGTAAAGCTGCTTATTGCAAGATAGGTATTCTTGCCAAGTGGAGTATCAGATATCTCATATTCCTTTGTTGTACCTGCAGTTATAGGCAGCTCTTCAAGTTTAAAAGAACATTCATAAAGATTCAATTCATTACCACCGATACGGTAAGTCCCGCAAATCCTTTCAGTATCCTGTATTATTGATGAACCGGTTTGAATCTCACTGATCCGTTCAGATAAACTGGATATCTGACCGGGCAATGACGCAAGAGTATTCTTATCCGTATTGGTATAGTCGTTAGTAGACAATCCCTTGCCGGATACTGCATCTACTTTGCCATTAACAGCAGATACTATTTGATTTAATTCACCAGCCGATAATGTATCACCGGTATTTTTCGAAGGTATATTCAAATTTGCCATATTACATATTATTTTAGAGTTATCTTAACGTGATAGGGAAAGTATAAGGAAAAACCGTTGAAGGTGGCGTAACACCGCCTTGAATAGCTGATATAGGAATGAAGACTATCTGTTGTATTCTTCTGTCAAAAACAGGGATTAGCATGTTGTCAACATCAATGCTGCCTGAATATGCCTCCGGCACAAGATTGTCAAGCGAATTATCAACCAGCTCGTTAATCTTGCCAACAACTTCGTTCAACTCCTCAGCTTTCAGAACGTTGCCTTTTACAAAAGTTTTCTCCAGTTTATCCATTATCCTAAGTAATCTTGATCTAACCTGCTCGTATTGAGTATAAAATCCACAACCTCTACAACAAGATTCCGACTTCCGACCAGAGCGTTTAAAATAATAGGGAGCTCATTGCACTCAGTCATATCCATGTTACTCTCAATCATCCGGATGTCGGCGCGTTTGGTTATGCCTTCTTCATCCTTCTGGCCTGAACGTATACGGAACTTGATGTACTTTATCATACAGCTTCTTTACTAAGTAATTTTACTAGTTCACGTTTAACAGAAGCCCTAAAGCTTGAATTACGCATTACTGCAATAATGGCCTTGTAATAGCATTCTGGTATCTCCACCTCTCCATCAGAGTAATAGATTCTTTTTGCCAGATCTTCAAAACCAATGTCAAGTAATATAGAACCATTATACATCATCTCATTACCTAGAGACTCTGCAATATCAAAAACTTCTTTTGATCCTTCAAAAGAAACCGTTACCTCAAACTTTCTAAAATTGATTTTCATAATTGTATATTATTAAGATGAATAGCCAACACAGATACCACCTACAAATTTTGCATTGCTGATAGTACCGCTATATCCGGGAAATACATTGTCTCCATTATATATCATAAGTCCATCAACTCCAATTTCAATACCCTTTTTTTCTTTACTTATTTTAAATGGACGAGAAGAACTAAAACCGAGTGATATTAAGTGCCCGAAAGGATCTACAATTTGTATGCTTCCTCCTCCAATAGATGTAAGATAACTATCATCGGAATTATAATTTATAACATGTATGAATGGAGATGAGTCATCGGTATTTCCTCTCATTATTATTCTATCACGCCCTTTATTATCTAACATAGTAAGATATGAACTTTTCCTAAAAGTAATCCTCCCGTCAAAGTACAAATCGCCATTTTCATTCCATTCTATATTTCTATTTGCCAGATATCCTGCTTTATCGTTTCCTAAGTACCACGCACCACCACTATTATATATAGAACCGTCAGCACCTAAATATGTATTGTTCTTATAGATGCTATTCTCATCAATCTTCCAGCCTGCAATTTCTCCCTCTACCGAACTTATTTTACCGCTGAAGGAACCACTCTCAACTACAACATTCTTTCCGTGAAAAAGCCCTGAATTATCAATATAAAAAGAGTCATCTGGTGTATTGATATTCTTAACTGAAACATTCTCGAAGCTTCCGGAAGTTGCATTCACCTTGCCCTTGACTGTTACCGCACCAGTAGCGTCAATATATAGATTATCATCAGGAGTATTGATACTCTTTTTCAGAGTGATATTTTCGAATGTTCCATGCTGGAATATTCCTGATTCAAAAGTAGCATTCGTGGCGGATATATCCCCTGATATGGTAGCACCGTTTATATTAACATTGTTACCGTAAAAATCACCGACTGCATCAATCCGGAATGCACCATTAGAACTACTAATGTCGCTAACTGTTATATTCTCGAATGTTCCAGCGACCGCATTCACCGTTCCATTAAACACACCGTTATTGGCGGTAAAGTTGTCCATGGTAACGTGTCCGTTCGTATCAACAACAAAGTTGCCGTTAATCATTGTCCGCCCGATAAAATCTATCTTATCAGCACGGATGGAAGCATTAGAGGTAAAGTTACCGTTATCATCAGAGATAAAGGTTGAGATCTCTGCCTTGCTAGCCATACCGGCCGCATCGGAATATTCAGACATTAAGCTGGAAAAATCCTTTGTAAGCACCAGCCCATTCTTATTGGTAGAAACAATGTTTCCATTGCTATCTACGGCAGTCACAAGCACAGCAGCTTCTATCTTGTCCTCCATCTGTTTGATGTAGGAAGAGGTTACTTTCGTGGATGGGCGCCAATGCGTAATACTAAAAGCTTCTCCTCCCTTCTTTGCTGTTATACAGACGAGGGAGTCATTGTCGTATGCATATTCCCCGTTTGTCCATGTCGCATTTACCCAGAGATCGCCAACGTCATATTCGTCTTCAGTAGTAGGCTGTACAATAAAGATACGTTTCTTGCCTTTAGCTATCTTTTGAGCTTCTGCAGCAGCTTCCAACGCAGCAATAGTGTCCTTGTCTGTAACTTCCTTCCATGCATATACGTCAGCAACCAATTCCCAACGATATGCCCGACCACCACCAACAGCAGGATCTTTGGAAGTGTTATAGAATAAATCTTGTTCATGCATGGCTTTCGTTTCATTATCAAGCCATTCGCTAGCGGGAAGGTTAGTTAGCGCCGGAATATATCCTTCAAACCAGACTATAATAATCTTATCAGTCTGAGAGAGAGCATCCTCTACATTAGATGCAATGTCCTTAAGCTCATTATCTATATTCTTCCCGGTTGTAGCAGAAATAAACTTTCCCTTAACCTCCAAACCTGATTCATCTGTATATTTGAGATAGGAACTTTCATCTCTTGCACCTATATAAGCGTTACCGTACACCTTCATGTATGCATGCCCAGTGGCCTTGCTAAGTCCAAAGGAGATGATATCCTTATCTGTCAGGTTGAAATCGTTGATGCCGGCATAGAAGACTATCGACGGGGAGGTTTCGTTAGTGGATGAAAGGACAATCGCACTTTGAAGGTCTACATCCTTCCTGTGTCCTAAACCGATAATATCATCACCAGCTTGGGGAACATCGCTACCTTCGTCACAGATGGTTTTGGAAAGATCGATATAGTCACGGCCCACCTCCATCACTTCACGCCAGTAGTAGCGGTTGGAGGCATTAAGAGTTGTACCGTCTACAAGGTTGCATTCCTTGGCTTGTGCAAGTGATCCGACGCTAAACTCGTTTGCAATCGCTTCACCTTCCTGTTCGGCAAGGAAATAGCATCTGTAAACGTCTTCCAGTTCTTCGACGCGGATGCACTTCATGCCGGCGTGAGTGATAATCTGTTCGCCGCCTACATGCGTAGCTTTCTTCACCTGAAGTTCTTCAAAGACGGCTTTAATCTTCACATACAGACGGTCAACGACAGCTTGAGAAGTGCCGTCCTTGCGTACGGTAATGCCACTACCGTTCTTGCCTATCAACAATCCTTTCAGGAAGGTTATGATTTCTTCTGCTACATCGGGGGCGTCTTTTCTCAGGAACATCCGAAGTGTACGCAAGGCAGAGAAAACATTGAAGTTACTGGCCGCTGTTGCATCGTTGGTCTTGATGACATAGATATTACTGCCACCGGTACTGGTGAAGGTCTGACCTTTGAAAGTCAACTCTTCAACCTGGGTCTCAATGTCCGAGATACGGGAATAAGCGGCACTTTCACCAATAGTGTACTGTGGGGAATCATGGGGTAAATCCAGTTTTATTTCAAAGCCGATAACACGGGACAAGCGGCCATTCTTGAAATAGGCAGGATTAATCAGGTTGATGCGCTGTCCCATGTCGAAGCTATGATTGATTTGGTCCTCATGTACCCAGATGGAGTTGAGGGTAGCGGTATATGTGCCGTCATCAATACAGGTCTTTGCCACATACTTCTTTGCGGCTTCAAGCAGCTCTTGCTCAGCGGTGGCAACTAAACCCAATTCGGTTATCTTCTCGGCATTCCAGCCACTAAGGACGTATTTGTCACCTTTTTCGGGTAATAGAACTTCATCCGGCAAAGGTCTGCCGTAGTCCTCGTTCTGTACAATCTCCCAGAGTTGGGCATCCGGGTTGAATGTGCCGTCGTCATTCTTCTCGGTCAGGCCAAGAGGATTGAATGCAACTCCGAACTCCATGCCGTTCAATTTGCCGGATTCAAACCTGATTTTGAGTTCTTGTCCCTCAAGAATGTATTCCTTTGAGAAGTTGATGCCGGAATCCTTGAATCGGTAGAAAGTAGCTTTCGTTTTAGTACCGTCTTCATTATCTACCTCGCTTTCATAGGAGCTTACACCGGTGATTTCACCTATTCTTTTAGGGTAGATATCATCAAATACAACAACCGTTTCGATGGCCTCCAAATCGGTCAAGCCTTCATGGGCATCTACATAAGGAGTACCGACCGGAAGCATAAGGCGCTTCTGGACGATACCATTGACAACAGTACTCTGGTCTACCGGACGATAGTTGGTAGGGATATTACGCGTGGAACCGAATGCATAGATACGAGTGGCATAAGTACCCTTGCTCTCACTCCTGCTGATTTCTTTGGCTTCCTCGTTAAGCTCTATCTTTACAGCGTCGGAGAATTCACAACGTCCGAAATTAATAACATGGTCCGTAATCCAACAGTCACAACCCCATTTATCCGCCATACTGAAGATGGCATCAATGAGGTTCATGTTGTCATAAGACATCAGCTTGGAGGAATTCTCTACACTGCTGTCAATGGAAAACGTGAAATCCTTTCCCTCATACTTATAACCAAGAGCTTTTAAATTTCTGAGGAATACGCCCAACTGAACATCCAGTGAAGCGGTGAGATTCCAGGACGCTTCCTGACCGCCAACTTCCGGGGTGTATTTGAAGATTTTTGTTTTCCATTGCCAGTAGTAAGCATCAAGACGGAGGTCATAGTCATAACCGCCATTGGATGCGTTATAGGTCGGATAAGACATATCTACAATCTGGTAGATCTTAGCCAGTTTTCCACCCATAGAGGCGTCAAAAACACCACGTAAGTCAACGTAATCACCGACCTTGAAGTCTATTGGAGAGGGAGTATTGAAGGGCAATATCACATAGTCCTCTTTCATTAAAGAGAACCTACCTTTTGCCCCGGGGTTAATCAGTGTAGAAAAGCGGGTATTACCCTGTATGTCCTTGATATCTATCATAACAACACCAAAGGTCGGAGATAAAAAAAAGAAGCCCTAAAAATTAGAGCTTCGATATACGACAATATTCTCATTGTCGTAAATTAGTTTAATTTGGCCATAATAGAACCAGATTTATTCGTCTTTTCTTTACCTGCCACTTACCCCCGCATATACACTACTTACGTCCTTCTGGACTTGGGTTTGGTTCACATACTTTCATAGTTATTTTAGAAAATGTACGGTCAAGACTCATTGCATATGTTGTTGAATTTTTATAATACACACGATAAACTTCACTGCCAAGTTCTGGAACATTAATATCAACTAATCCAGATGACATTTCCATCATAAAGGCTTTATATTTGGCCATGTAATCCTTTTCCCCCTCTCCTTGGAGAGTAAACGTTAGACTTATATCCCTTTCATCAGCTTTATTGTTATCTAAAATAACCCTTTTTCCATTTTCTAATCTGCTCTTATTCTCACAATACTCCTTTACTGGAGGTGGTGTTAATAACACATTTAGAAAATTATCTCCCATATTTACGCCCCATATCTTGAAAGCGTCTTTTCCATTAATAAATAAATCACCTTTCATTATTACAATGCTCTTTTAATATTTTCATTAATCCTATCCAGTTTATCATTCATTTGAGGAGTATTCTTGGATATTTTAGTTACCCCCTCTACAACATCGGTGAATTTCTCTATTTGAAAAGTTCTCAATTCATCCACGATTCTCTCCATATTAGATACCTTATCAGTCAATGTTCGTATGTCATCAGTCGGAAACACAACATTTATTTGCGACTGATAACCACTGGCTATCACCTCTCTGGTTCGGTCAGCTATATTGAAATTCCCGGATCTCAATGCAGGAATATCTTCACTCCTAAGATTAAGTAATGAAAGCTTGTTATTGATGGATGACAGCAAACCGGTCTGTTGAACAGCCTGGTTCTTTATCTCTTCCCCGGCAACCTGCAAAGCAGTGAAACGCCCGTTAAGCTCCTCCCCTGTGTCTTGTGACATTGCTTCAAAACCTTTAGAAGATGCCTGCTGTGAATACATGGTTCCGAAGAACTGGTTGATTGCATCCACCTCCTTCTTCATGTCGTCAACCATAGTCTGCTTCATGGCATCAAGCGTCTGCTTCTCCTCAGAAGTAAGATTGTCATCTCCCATGGCTTTTTGCCATTCATTGTACCATTTCTGCATCTGGGGCTTGAAGTTGTTCACATACATAGCCTTAATCAAAGCTTTACGCATGTATTCACCCATGTCGTCAGAGATATCTTCGGCAGTAGCTTCTATATCGTACAGAGAGTTCAGAATATCATCAGAGAAAGATTCCCATTCCTGTTCGGCTTCATTCCTTGCATTCTCTGCTTCCTGAGCGGCTTCTTCCGCACGTTTTATTGCACCGGTATCAAGAGATGGGAACAGAGCATTAGCAGCGTCCACAATGTCAACGCCTGCTTTCTGAATCTCGGCTATCATCTCGTCCAGAGTCTTACGCTCAGCGGTATCTATAGCACCATCTGCAATGAATTCAGTATACTTGTCGTACCACGCCTGAATCTGGGGCTTAAGCTGTGCGGTGAACATGGAATCAACCAAAGCATTACGCATATACTGGTAGATATTGTTGGCCACATCTTCGGCAGTGGCCTCTGCATCATATAACACATTCTTAATGCTATCAGAGAAGGACTCAAAAGCTTTCTTTACATCTTCTCCCGAATCCGTCCAAGCATCGCTGATTTCTTTTGCTGCATCTGATACTTCCTTGCTCAGCTCGTCAATGTCAGTCTTGATATTGGCACGCTCTTCATCAGTTACAAGTCCATCGGCGGAATACTCTTTCCATTTCTCCCAGATAGCTTTGATACGAGGTTCGTACTGTTCGATATACATTGCCTCGATAAGCTCTTTGCGCATGGATTCAGCAATGTCCTTGGCGACGGACTCGGCTGTCACTTCTGCATTGTACAAGGAGTTTAATATACCATCAGAGAAAGACTTGAATTCCTCTTCAAGCTCCTTCTTTAGGCTGCTCTCAGTGATACCGAGAGTATCGGATAGAATGTCTTTGGCGGTCGTAATGTCGTTAGCCAGTTTCTCAGCTTCACTTCTCAGTGCGTTACGTTCAGCATCGGTTATATCACCGTCAAACATGGCTTCCTGAACCTTCTTATAGAATTCCTCTATCTGCGGTTGGAAGGTATCGGCAAACATCTTGTCAACCATCTGTTGACGGATGTATTCAAAGATATTATCTGTCACATCTTCGGCGGTAGCTTCGATGGAGGACATTGCAGACTTCACGTTATCAACGAATGACTGTAGGTCTTCGGCATCCTTCAGTTTGTCAGCGAAGATACTGTTCACGCTCTCAACGCCCTTCATCATCTGTTCAATGTACTGGTCTACTTGGGAGCCAAGTTGCGCCATATCACTCTCTGATAATCCGTCTGCTGAGAGGCCTTCAAAGGTCTTGTATAGTTCTTCCATCTTGCTCTTATACTCCTTTTCGTACAGAGCATTTATCATGGCTTGACGGAAGTAGTCATAGATATTATCGGAGACATCTTTAGCTGTCACGTCCAAAGAAGTTAGAGCACTTTGCATATCACTGACAAATGATTCAAGAGCCTCTTTGGCAGAATCTGAAGTAGAATCAGACCATCCAAACATTTTCTGATAATTTTCCCATTCTGCCTTAGCTTCTTCAACGATGTCTAAATAATCTTGTTTGGAAGCCTCCATCTCTTCTGGTGTAAGCTTTTTATCGCTTTCTACGCTTTTGGCAAAATTAGTATACCACTCTTGGAGCTTCTTATCATATACACCGGTCATCATTATTTCAAGCAGAGCATTTTGCATCATCTCCTCAAAGTCCTCAGCAAACGCTTCTGCATTATCCTTCATTTCAAGCAATGAGGTACGAAAGTTGTCTTTTACCGAATCAAAAGATGTAGAAGTAAGTTTTTCATAATAGGCATTCTGAAGTTCCTCAAGTTCTTTGTAGTATGATATATAAGAATCCATGTATTGAGCGGCATCTCTATATCCATCATCGGCTGAATTCTTAATTTTAGTATATAAGTCTGTGGCTTCTAATGCAACTTTCGCCATCTGCTCACTCGTTAAATTCCAGAAATCACTGGCATTATTAACTGTATGCCCGACAACACCACTAATGCGTGCCCAGTCGCTTGAAGACATGGCATTATTTATTTTCTTATTTGAAGAATGGCTACCTCCCATACCTAAGAAACCATTGCTATAAGCTTCTGCACTTCTTCGCATCATTTCTTGGGTATTACGCATCTGTTGCTCCAAATTGGACTTCTGTTGGTTATACACTTCTGTAGATTCCACAACAGAAGTAGATTCCATTTTATCAGCAAGATTGTCAATAGCCATTTCCAAGTCTTGATTGGATTGAGTAAGATTCTCAATATCTTTTTGTAATTGTGGGTCACTTTCACCACCAAAATCAAGTCCTGTCCACCCGAACACAGTATCCCATGCGCCATAAGCCGCATTAAAAATAGAGTCAAATATATTTCCTAAAAAGCCGTCAAGGCCTTGCTCGCCAATGGAATCTAATGCAGAAAATACCGCACCGATAATCCCTCCTATCTTCTTTCCAGATTCAGAGAAAGTATCAGCAAGCGTTCCCGCCAATTGTCCAACCTGTGACAGAGACATTTGGGAATTGCTGCCAAGGTCTGTTATTACATTGGCTAAAGTAGCAACGTTACTTGTCGCTTTCTCGGCTGATTGACTTACATTTGTTTGTGCATTCTGAACACCTTTTTCTGCATTGTTTTTTTTGATTAAAGCAGCCTCTTGTTCGCTCTCTGTACCGTTTTTGAGGGCATCATTATATTCTTCCTGAGCCTTAATCAGTTCTTCTTGTGCAATACGGAGCGCATTAAGTTGCTCCGGCAAACCTCCCAATAACCCTCCTTTATCAATTAAGGTCGTTTGTATCTTATTTAACGATTCATCAATGATTTTCTTTTGGTCGATATCCATTGATTGGTATTCCTGACTTTCCCTAAACTCTTTGAGTTGTTTTTTAATCTTATCAAGACTTTCCTTGGAGGCATTGCTTAAGTCTCCGAATACCATCTCCCAATTAATCTCTTGCTTCAATTCATCTACTTTGAGAGAAGATATAGCTTCATTCCATTGCTTTTGAAGAGCATTCTTCGCCCCAAGCGAAGTCTCCTTGTTGATATCGTCTTGAAACTTCTTATCAATTGCAGCCTTTTTCTGGGAAAATGTTCCATACTCCATTAGATATTTATTCATCGCATCCTCACGCTCTTGCCATTCATCTAATCCTTGTTTAGTTTCTGTATGAGCTACAATCTTATCCCATGCTGCAATGATTTCGTCTACGTTAACAGTAGAAGCATCAAATATCTTTTTTACATAACCTTTGGACTGCTTGGATTTTAAATCTTCTTTGGCATCGAAGATTTCTTTTTGAGCTTGTATTTCAGCACGAATATAGTCTTCTTTCTGACGCTTAACATTCTGAATCTCTATCTTGTTATTCAAATCACGCTGAGCCTTTTCTTTTTCATAGCCGTCAGTCATCGCATTAATTTTAGCTTGAGCTGCTTGGTTTTCCAAATCCTGCTGTTGACGCTGACGTTCAAGGGACTGCTTAGATTCGAGTTGAAGAACTTTTTCATTTTGGGAGCGGAGCATCTCTTGTTCTTTGCGGAGTTTTTCAGCTTGGTTTTCTTGTTTGGAGGTATCAGTAACACTGCCTAAATCCTTGTAGGATTTCTCCTTAGTCTGCATTTTATCGCGAGCTTCCTTTACCTGCTCGGATGTGGCTTTTTGATCTTTCAAAAGTGCTTCGTATCCTTTCTTTGCTTTCTCCCAATCTTCTTTTGCTTTGGCAAGGTCTTCTTGATAAGTTGTTTTATTCTTCTCGGAATCAATGCGTGCTTGTTTTGTTGACTTTGTGGTATCTATGAGATTTTTAATTTCCTTAACCTCATAGATGGCTTTATCGGATAAAGAGCCTTTCTCGTCAATTGGCAAGCGAATTTTTATCATACCATTTTCGCCCTTGCCTCTAATTTGGTTCTCCAATTTTGATATATAGTTGTCAAACTCACTTATATCAATGTTTTTAAGATTTGAGATGAATTGCTCAGAAATGGAACTACCTCTGTCAACAAGGAACTGGTCTCTATCGAAGCGAAGTTCTTTTAGCTTATTTATTTCTTGCTGAGTTAATTTACCTCCATTAATCTGTTTGGCTGTCAGAGTATTTTCATAGTCGGATACGGCTTTATTCGCAGCCTCAAAGTCTCTTGCGACTCTTTCACCTGCACGCTTTGCATCTTCTTCAGCGATTTGCTGTTTTAGTTCAAGAATATCTGCAAGTTTTATTGTTTCGATGTCATATTGAGCAAAGATTTTAGGGTATTCCTTACGTAGTTCGGCCAAGCTCTGCCCCCTCTGCAAATCAGACAAGGCAATGTTACGAGAACTTTGTACAAGAGAGTCTATTTTCTGTTTATGCTCTTGCTCTTGTTTAGTGGCTTCTTTCTGCCGCTTATTAAAGCGTTCTTGCGCTTTCTCTGCCTCTGTAGTACTATCAGACATCGCCCACATAGCAGTCGTTAATCCGATTACTACCGTAGCTAATGCTACATAGGGATTAGTGAGCATTGCAGCATTCAAAGCCAATTGAGCCTTTCTCGCCAATATCCGGACATTAGTCAAACCTATCTCTACAAGTGTATGTTTGCTTTCAGCAGCAGCAACAAGCATCACAGCAGTACGATATGTTCCATAAGTAACCACCAATCCGGTCAATACTTTACCCACCGTTTCATAGTTCTCAATCAGTGAAGTCGTCATCTGAATACCGTCCATGATAACACCTTCCGACTTAGTTCCCAATTCGTTAAACACAGAATCCCAAGCATCCTGCATCATGGACATTTGGCCATTGATAGTTTGGGATGCGTTCTCGGACATATTGTAGAACTTGCCACCTGCCGAAGTTGCATCAATAAAGGCCTGCTGTACCATTTCTGCGGAGATTGCACCTTTTGACATTTCATCTTTGAGTGTGGCAATGGATTTACCTGTCTTTTCAGAAATAGTTTGTAACGGATTAAACCCAGCATTAATCATTTGATTCAGGTCTTGTCCCATGAGTTTTCCAGTAGCTGACATCTGGGAGAATGCCAGAGTCAAGGAATTGAATTTACCTGATTCTCCCATTGAAATATCGCTCAAAGCTTTCAAATACTTAATAGTATCTTCCGCCTGGATATTGAAGCCAAGCATCATCTTTTCAGCCCCAACCATATCGGTCATGGCGAGAGGTGATATCTTTGCCAATTCTTTGATTTGTGGCATCAGTTTCCCTGCTACATCTTTGCCTACCATCGTCTCAATGGTGGTTTGCATGGATTGAAATTCTCCACGCACACGAATGATTTCAGAACCTAACGCTTTCAGAACACCGGCACCACCGATAACCGCTAATGCTTTCTTCCATGAAATGGCAATCCCATTGTTTACTTCAACGACCTGCTTCCCATCGTTTTTATACAGTGCATATTCATCGCGGAGTTTCTTTACAGATAGCCGAGCATTTGCTTGCTCTTGGGTAAGTCCAAATAAAGCATCCCGTTCTTTACCGAGCGCTCTTTCTTGTTCTCTGATGTGATTGAGTAGTTCTTTATCTTCGTTGCCTCTTGAAACAATATTCTTATATAACTCCTTATTTTTACGAATAGTTGTTTGAAGAGAACCTATGGCATTCTTTTGGGCGATAATCTTCTCCGTAAAGCTGTTTACTGATTGGGAGGCATCAAAGATTTTTTTCTTAAAATCACCTTCCATTGCAACTCCGGCTTTGGCGGCTTCATTCACCAATTCATTCATCCGTTGAGTGGATGCCGCAAGTTGGGTATTGAGCGTTTTGAAAGCGGCAGGTGACTGCGTACCATCCATACCCTTTAACTCTTGCTTCAATTTTGCTATTTCATTACGAAGTCTTACAACTTCCTCCCAGTCACTTCCTACCTTGAAATACAGTTTCGACATATCTCTTATTTAAATGGGTTCTTACCTTTAGCTTTAAAAAACTCTTCTTCTGATACTTCTTCCAGGACTTCACCATAAACTGTATGGAGTTTGTCCTTTTGCATAATAAGTAAATTCCTATATGGTATCTTGTATACTACTTCATCATAAGACAGATGCAGAGACTCCATGAACGATGCTATCTGTCCCAGTAGGCAATTGTTTCCTACTGTTTCTGTTTTGCTGTCAGGATTGCTACGTTCTTGGCTAAAGCTAACAGCTTGTAAAAATTTTCAGCAGAAATCATCGAAAGCCCAGTTGCTAAAGCTTCCACTACTTCATCGAATGTACCACACGACAATTCTTCATGGAGGTTCTCATCGCCCTGAATAAGCCACGATAGCGCACGAGAAGCCATTTCTACATCTTTCAATGAACGAAGCATATCCATGACCGTTACAGCTTCTTTTAGGTCAGAGAGGTAATATCCCGCTCCTGCTATTTTATGAATCGTAAGAGGATGAATCATATAGGCATTGCCATTTACGAATACCGTTTCAAAGTCTTTCCCTAAAACGGCTGCATTTACTATTTTTGATGCGTTCTTTTCCATAAGCTAAAAAGGCGGTGAGCAATCACCCACCGCCATCCTAAAACATTACTTTTTACCTCGATTATGCCGTAGGCGCATCTACCTTTTCACCATCAAGCCAGTACTCGCCTGCTACGCTATCGGTAGGATTTTCCATTGCAACAGCTGAAACACCTAAACCGATGTTCTTCTCTACGAAATTGCCCTTGCCGATTACGGAAGCATTGGTAAACACAATGTAGTTACCTGTTTTGGTCATACCGACAACAGCCTTGTTGATAACTTCTGCGACATCCGGCTCATGCCAGCCGACAACAGTCTGGCCGTCTTTCACAAGTTCACCGCCTTGCAATTCCTTCTTGTCTTCAAATGAATATTCACCCATAGTAAACGCCATGGTGCTTGCACCTTTGGCGGTAACATCCTTATAGTAGACCTTTCCGGTCAACTCATTAACATAATCCGTTGTAGTCGGATCATCTTCTGTATATCCCCAAGTGTCATTATGGGAGTTTTTCACTTCTGTAGCAGAAGCCAGCCATGTTTTTAAAGAGGCAGGTGTAACAGCAGTATTAATAACCGCACCGTACCAAATCTTTTTAATTCCGATAAATGGTTTCATATTTTTCTAATTTACATTTAACACTTCAAATAAAATTCTCACATTCACATAATGACACTTCAAAGCTGTGTCCGCTTCCGTACCGATTGATTCGATTGAGTAACGATAGGCTGTGTCGTCATAGGTGCTTACCACATCGTCGAATAACTTGTTGGCTTGCCTTTCAAGCTCATTCAGACGGATAGAGTTCGCTTCATTCTCACTCAAATTAGGCACACAGATATTTACCTCGGCAAAGGACTTCTTCCAATATGTTTCCGGTTGTTGTTTCTTCGTGTGAATGACAATTCTTTCAGACTTCAATTCGCCCGTCAGGGTTTCCCCTACTGGTACTATATCTATCCTGAAAGCCTTGCAATCCCGATAGAGAATGTTTCCTATGTCGGTAGTTACTATCATTCAAATTCTTCTTTTAATCGTTTTTCCGCAAACAAAGCGGTACTACTCAATACTTCAAATCCCTTAGATTCCACGAATGAAGCGTATTCCGCTTCGTTTTTCAGCGTCAAACCGCCCTTATCAACATCGTAATCATTGGACGTTCTCAAAGTGAGTGTGTGGTCTTTATAATCGCCGTTTTCCTCTGCGTACTTCACGGCTTCATCACCCACATCAATCATCTTCTTCTCAACCTCCCATTCTCCGTCTTGAAAGAACTGCTCAACATCGGAAAAATCGAAATCTACATCCATAACTCCGAATAGTTAAAGTAGTTCGTGCTCTTCACCGTGTAAACCTCACCTTTACCTCTTACGCTCTCACCATCCATGCAACGGACTTCATCCCCTGCCTTGATAGAGATTTTCTTTTCACAGACTACATGATAGTTAGGGCGATACACAGAGCCGTTATCGGAAGTAAACTCTTTCGTAGTGTTATCATCACACCGGCACTTGCATACATCTTGCCAGATCTCACCACCTGTACCGGGAATTGGTCGCCCAAACTCATCCTTGTCCATCGGTGTAATCACCTTAATCTGTAATATGTGTGGAGCGTAATACATAGTTACCAAAGATTTGAAGCATCCTTAATCGTACTCAGACCCACCAAAGCAGATGTTTCATCATTCAGAGTGATCCCATATTTCCTAAGCATCAGGAGGGAGTAGTTCTTTATCGAATCAGCACTCCAAGAGGTAGAAAAGCCACTTTCGCCAATAGATGTAGGGTGAAGTATATTCTTATTCAAGAACTCGCTGATAGAGCTCGAAATAGCCTTCTTTTCCTCATCTGTCACCTCTCCTTCTGTCTCAAACCCGAAATCAATAGCGAAATCAGAAGCTCCAACATCGGATATCTCACCGATGTAGGAGAATCTCTGCTTTATGTAGTCAAGTACCGTCATCTTAGTATGGCGTAATCAGTTTGCTATATGCAGTGTAACTATAATGCGTGCAATACTTTGATTTATAGACATACCGGAACGGACATTTAGGAACTATAATCTGTTTTCCCTGCATAGCTACATTCATGGTACTTTGCATAGTCGGACTATCCGCAATCATAAATACGGGCTGCGGTGCGGTCAATACAAAGCAATTCACTGGATCAACTTCAAAGGTGACACACTGGATGTCCGGCAGACCGACATCAAACAATGGAGTTACGTATTCACACTTGGAAGGTTCACTAATACTCGACGCCTGTACACTCAAAGACATCATCAAAAAGCCACACATGGCAAAAATAAAATTCTTCATTTCTTTACTGATTTATAAAATTATACAATGGAAAGGCAGACACGCCACCCTATCTTTATTACTCGATACCCAATGATTTTTTCAGCTTTGCAGTTGATCCTTCATCAAGTTCTGCAACCTTAGCCAAAAGAGTTTCCTCTTTCATATTGCCGGATGCCTGTACACCGATGGACTTCAAAGTGTCAATCAAAGCCTTCTTCTCGAACTCCTTTTCAAAGAGGGAGATTTTAACCTCCTTCTTTTCTTCGGACACCTTCCCCGCTTCCACTCGTTCGGCTAATTCACGCTTCTCCAGGTCCTGCACACGAACCTCATCTTCAATTTCAATCACCTCACCAGGATTGTAAAGTTGATGAGTGAATTTATCACGAAAAACTGTTATCACTTTTACTTTCATGCCTGTACAGTTTTAGAGTCCAACGTATAGATTCTATCAACATTATTGATGATAGGAACAACCATAGCCTGAGAAGAAGTGAATTCCCTTAATGGATCGTTCTTTGAGTACTTAGACAACAGAATGAATTCATCTGCCACCTGATATTCAACACCAGCAACACGCCGTGTAGTCTCCGCGGTATTAGTCCAAACCAAAGAACCAAGCTTTTCATCGCAAGTGAATACCACCATACCCTGTTGCCAAGGAGAGTGAGACTTCTTAACCCCATTGATTTCCGTCTTGATCTTACGGGCAACACGATGAAGGGTTACATCCCATTTGGTTTTTACAACCTGAGCTGCTTTGTCGAAATCCAGTGTCGGGACACCAACGCCTTCCTGAGCGGTAACCTTGTTATCAAAAGCATACTGACCACGGACTTGTTTACTTTGATATAAGCCCTTCAAAGCGGCATCATCCAACCAGATGTCAGTGACTGTATTCTGATCTTCCAGGGCTTTATCAAATACCTTCCGCATATCGTCAAGAGGTGTTGATGTATCCGGATCATCCCACAAAACAGACACACCAAATTTGTTGGCTGTATAATAACCAACATCGAGGCGGACACCAGTTCCATTGTTGCGCTCGCTCAAACCAATACCGGTTGACAGTTCAGAGAGGAACATATCTTCAATACGCTCCCATACACCTTCAAGGCAGCGTGGAAGATCATTGAAAATCTTATTCACAATCTGGTTGAGAGGAAGATTCTGTGCAACCATTGCATCAATATCCTTCATCTGCTTTTCAGTCAGATACAGTTTCATACCAAGTTTAGGTATTTCACCAGAAGCTGTTTCTATTGAATCACGGGTCTTCAACGGAAGTTCAGAATCCAAAGAAACGACATCGGCTGCTACACGGTTATACTCGGCCAGAATACTGGACCAACGTCCATCGGCTGAAAAATCAGGTGTAAGCAACGTCTTATACATGTAAGGAAGCTGGTTAGCTCTCTTTTCGTTCAATCTTTCAATGATGGAAATTACCAATTGAGGAAAGAACCTTTGAACATACTCTAAATAAAGTGATTTTTCCATTTACTACGCCTCCTCGTCTTTAATAAAATCAATATGAGGGCAAGCCGCCTTGAATGCATCCAGAATGGAAGCCATATCATAGGGTTTTGCCACATCGTTTACTTCTCCCCACGTCATAATTGACGCAAAGGGTTTCGCTGTGCGAATACTTCCTTTCAGTACACCTGCATAACTGTGACCCTCCGGCAATGCTGCATAGGCATCGTTAGTCACAGGCATAGGCTTATAAGTACCGTCACTGTCCTTACGGATAATTACATGACCGGTCTTGATTACCTTATCTGCAAAACCGGTAACATCGAGTGTCCGGCCACCTTTTATGCCGGAGATATACTTCTGGATGACGATTGAATCATCACCGAAGACTATCTGCTCTCTTTCATTGTTTAAATTAGCTTTTGTCATCTCGTTCTTTTTAATTAACCAACTAATGATTTGGCAATAGCATCCACTTCTCCCTTGTCAGGCTTATTGTCAGACAGAGGGAATGAATTCTTATTGCCCGGTAGTAATTGCGCCTTGACATTGTTCGCTACTGTAGTGAGATGTGAAGTGATTGCTTCCTCATTTGCATCGGATGCAATAGAGAAGCCTTCTTCAATTCGCCACTGTGGTATGCCCAATTCTTTGGCTTTGGATACGATCAGATTGCTCCGTTCGGCAGTAGCTTTTTCAGTCTTAAAAGCTTCATTCTCTTCCTTGATGCCATTCAAACCCTCCAACAGAGTCTTATTTGTGTTAAGTAACTCCTGGATTGTTTTTTCAGTGGCTGCTTTCTCTGCCTTGTACCATTCCGGCATATCCTTTTCTTTCTCCCGTTTAGCCTGTTCTTCCAGCTTTTTAGTTTCTTCCTCGGCTTTCTTCCTTGCTTCTTCCGTCTCAAGCTCTTTTTTAGCATCAGCTTTAGCTTTGGAAACAGCATCAGTTACACGCTTGTCACTCGTCTTCTGAAGGTTCTCAAGGAATCCTTTTTGTGCGGAAATAACAGTGTCGATGTTTTCGTCAGTAACAAGACCGATAGACGCAAGACTGTCAGCATGTGCCTGTAGAATAACATCACCTAACCCAAGATGGGAAAATTCTTGTTTTAGCTTTTGGAAAATCTTTTCTTTCATACCGTATGAATTATTAAATTTAGAATTCAAATTGCGGAAGTAAAAATACCAACAATACAAATGACTGATAAATATTTAGTCTTCCCATTCGTGACATCAAAGCGATTGTCACAAATACGGTATAAAAGTAGAAAGTTAGTAGGTGGAAGGGAAATAATCAGATAGGTGATACACGACAATGGAACGATTGTCGTAAAAGAATAAAAAAACGCTACTTTTTAATTTAACAGCTTGTTTAGTGAAAGGAGTTTGCTATTTCTCCGACAGTGAAGTCTCAAAATCATCTTCGTCTATATCAATAAAATCAGAAATATTTTCTTTTATAGCGACACTCTCTATGTCTTTTAGTATGTCTGAATACATCATATCTCTCGCTTTTTCACGTAATGGATTATCCGTTTGAGTGAGCAATTCTTTTAGACTATTTACATTTCGCTTTTTAGTCTTTGAGTTCAACAAATTAATTTCCAATTCTTCTCCCACTAAGTTAAAGTATAGATTTTGAAGTTGATGAAGTGATTTCACTTCTATATTGTAATCAACTCCATTGAGACAAAAACGAGTATCAAGTTCAAATAAAGAATGATAATACACTATGTTATCTCCCCATTTACGTTTTACAAACCTACACTTTAATAGAAGTTCTTCGGTAAGTGGAATCGAATTAAATTCTTCTATATCTACTGCATATTGTTCGCCGGGGATAAGAAGGCACATATGATTAGGTATTCCTCCAACAGAAACAATATTCCCCTTCAGATAAAGAAGATTCCCTATTCTTAATTCTCTAACATCAATCATACTCCTAACACTATATTAGCATCAATATTCAGTTTTTAATTTAATCCCCAATGCTTGAGACAAAGAAATGAAACTGGAAAGCTGCATATCTGTTTCGCCCTTTTCAATCCGGGCAATATAAGCACGCTTCTTTCCTACCTTCTCTGCCAATTCCTCTTGCGTAAGATTTAATTCTTTGCGGCGGCTGCGGAGAACCTCTGCAAATTCAGACAATGTACCTTCTTTCATTATGCAGCAGTTCCAATTTCATAAAGAAACTCAGGAGCTAAATCAGCTCCGTTTACCCACTCAATAGTAACACGCGTTAATCCATACTGAATAAACTTATCTTTATCTAATAGCTCCCCAAAAACCTCACCTGTCAAATAAGGCTTCAAATCGACCCTCTTCTTACTCCCATTACTGAAAGTTACAAGAAGCTCATAATCCTTGATATAATCAACATCAACTACTCGTAACATAAGCATTTATTTTAATGGTTCAATTTTATCTATCTTCTCACCCTTTTGGGCTTTTTCCCATAAAGTAAGAATCTCTGCCTCATGTAAATCAATCCACTCATTTACTTTGGCTATCACTTTAGCGGGTGCTTGACCGTCTACTATTCTATCCAACACACTTATAGAACACTCATAATCACCATAAGCAAAATGAATATGTGGTGGATTATGGTCTTTCCAATAAAGACTTATTATGATACCAAAGAATCTACAAATTTCAGGCATAGCATTTGTTTTTTAATTCATATACAAATGTAACTAATTAGTTTCATTTATGCAAGTAAAAAAGCAAAAAAACGGCGGCACATCTATCGAATCACCGCCATTCCAAAAGGAGGCTAACAGCCTTTACTCTTTTTCTTTGAGCCTTTCTTTCTCCCCATTACTAAAATGTTCTAAATTTCACATACAAAAACTATAATCCCCGCAATTTCTATGACTAACTATCCAAATTAGAGTCTTTTTTTAACATTTCCTCTTTCTTACTTTGCTCCGCATCCTTGATTCTTTCCACTTCTTCTTCTGGAGCATCAGTCAAAGCCAGCATCTGAACAGCTTGTTCCAACGAAACAATGCCATCAGTGTATAACCTACCAATAGCAGACCATGTTTTTTGTTTGTCCTCAGTGAACGGTTCCGAGAATTCAAAGGAGATTTCCAGTGTATCCAGTTCAGCAACTTTATCCGGATGGAGATACTTCAAAATACTAATGATTAGATTCTTCTCCCGATCCACAAGTTCCTCATAGGATTCCTTGCGATTATCCCTCTTAATATACCCCAAGATCATGGCATTCTTGATTGCATCCCCGGAAAGGGTGCCCATACCTTTAATCTTATCGAAAGAGAAATCAGGAGTGAAGGTATCAAACAAGATGGAATCATTCAAATCTTGCTTCTCTGCCTCTCTGGTTTCAGATGATTGCGGAGGATTGACATACTCGAACTTTGAATTTGCTCCCTGACATTGGATTAGCTTACCTGGCTTATTAGGGTCCGCCATCATTTGAATAACATCAGCGGAAGCCACTGCAATTGGATCTGCAAAGTAATTGTTGGTATCTCCTACTTTTGAATCTAAAATCTCTTCACGCTTTAATCTTGGTTCCGCTCCGTCCCACGCTTTAGGTTGATTGTAATACAGTACATTAATTTTTCCTGTAGGGTTCGGATAAGATTCTACTTCATATCCAATATTTCCTTTCCGACAGAAGAAAAGCATATCCGGAGTCTGAATATCCCAATGCTGGACTGTTCTCCCACTCTCTTTTAACTTGTACCCATAGGCAAATGCAGTCATATTTCCGTACTGGTCAAAGAGCGGACGAAGTTTATATCCATTTGAGCGAGCCACAACCCTACTTCTTACTTGTCTCTCCCCTGTTCTGTCGTCTCTATACAAATGATATACCTTAGCTGATTCTGTTTCAGCACCGGCAAGTCTTTTAGCTTGTCTCATGGTGGAGTTGAAGCGAGTGTTCTTAATAAAGTCCTTAAACAGAGCAAAAGCATCATCCGAACCATCTTCTTTCTTCCATCTGATTGGATTCCCCAGAAGGAAAAATAACTCCACCTCATTGATATATCTCTGCCGAGAGCGAGGGAGTTTCTCAGTAATATAATCATCTGAGTTTTTCCGGTACTTATTCGGTCTGAACATGACATCATGTGTCTGAGGGTTGTATTCTTTTATAGAGCAATCCACTTCATCGTCCCGGTTCTGCATCATATCAATAGCCGTATCAATATCACCATCTTGGATGAGTTGATACAAGTCCCGCTCTGCACCTACTGAATTTAATGCAAGATTGCGGAAGTAAGTCATTATCTGCTGTAAGTAGTTATTCATATCAATATATTCCTAAATCTGATTTGCTAACATTTTTGAGGATTCTAATCTTTCTCTTCTCAAAACACCCAGTGAGTGCATCAGGAGCATCATCATGAGAATTACCACCTTCTTTCCGATACTTGGTAATCGCTTTATGAAATTCCGGCCACTTCTTTTCCCATCCGACAGGAAAGAACGTCATATTATTCACATCTGCCGACTTAGTAAAGATACGCACCTGTTTGTTTTCGGTTTGGCAGAACCAATTAATAAAAGTCTTTGTATTACCCATTTCCCGGCATTGCTTCTCTACATTCCGAGCGAAACCTCGACCCCCATTGTTGCTTTCCACATCTACCCAATCGGTTGCGTTCTTAGTTATCATCTCGGCCGTTTTGGGTTCCGTATATTCCATCGGTTTCTTTGTATAGAGAATATCTGTAACGTAATTCCCGACTGGAGTATCTACGTAGCAAATTGAACACAAGTAATCATCTCCTGTGTCGGCTGTATCAGTATAGTTCTTATTTTCTGAATCCCGGTAGAAAGGAATTGTCTCATAAGTTCTGAACTCACGATACATCAAACCTTCTATCGGGGTTGGGTTCTGCATATACTGAGTATCGAAAACAAAAGAATTCGCTGCTTCTATCTTATGAAGCTCTTCGAGGGTATGTTTGAATTCCCAAAGGGCTTTCTCGTTCCCGTTTTCATCATGCTGAATACAAGGGAGTGAAACAACCGTCCAATCATCGGGTTCTATCTCCTGAAGATAACCACAAAGATCATGTTCGTGTAGACGTTGCATGATAATAATAATTGGAGTATTACGGGAGTTTACACGATTTCGGATCGTTGTTTCAAAACGATTGTTAACCCGTTCTCTTATTGTATCAGACAAAGCATCTTCCGGCTTGATGGGGTCATCAATTATAATGGCACCAGCAAACTTGGTATCCCATGCCGGCATAAAATCATCTATTTCCTTTTCTTCTTTATCATCCGGATTTTCCACCTGCCCAGCACCGAATCCTGTTACCTGTCCTGCAGAGCTTACTGCATAAAGACCACCACCGGCATTTGTGTACCATTTCTTAGCATTAGTGCTATCCGTTACTGATTCAGGGAATAACCTCTGAAAGTAATCGGAACGAACGGTATTATTTATCTCTTTGGAACTATCAAGCACTAAATCATCAGAATATGAAAGATGGATAAACTTAGATTTAGGGTTCAAGGCAATTCCATAGGATATAAAGTTCTTCACCGCAAGCTCTGTTTTACCATATCTGGGGGCGATATTGATGATAAGCCGCTTTATTTCACCACCTATAACCTTATCGAGAGCTTCACAGATAATACGGTGGTGATCTCCTACAATGAACTTATTACCCGTTTTCTGTTTGAAGGTATAACGGGTAAAGTTCAAAGTGTTCGATAAACAAAATGTTCTCTCTATGTCAACATCTCTAATATTCATTATCTAATTTGTTCCAAAGTTCTTTAACCTCTTCTTTTGTTAGGGTTTTAGGTGGTTCGTTATTATCTCTCGTATTTACATCTACTGGAGACTCACCTATCAATTCAAGAAGATATTTAATAGCATTCAAATCTACTTCAGAAATGGCTTTTCCTATGAGTTTTTTTATCATAGCATCTTTAACAACACACTCTTTCCCCGTTTTTTCATCAGTAGCGACAGCATTTAACGCAGCTAAAGCAAATTCACGAGCCGTCTTCACGAGTTCCTTTTTCTGCTTACGAACTTCAGCAGAGCGTTGCGCAAGTCTCTGCGCTTCCTCTGTGCTTAAGCGTTTCCCTTTCTGTGTTAAATTCTTTTCGTTTGCCATTATTCCACACCAAACTCAATTCTGTTCATAAACTCATTACCGTCTATGTATCTTTCATCAAACCCATATCCGAATGCTTTCATGAAGTTAGCTCTCTCAGTAGGAGTATTGAATGACAGAACCACATAGCTCAACATTCCGTTGTCTTTCTCAAAACTATTCTGATTATTTATCCGGTCTTTTATCTTCTGAATCTCATTATGACGAGCTATCTGATTCTCCTTAGAATCCTCATAGAAATCCTTAGATCGGTCTATATTCCTATTTTCTGTTCCTTCCTTTGTCAAATTGTCAACAACAGCCAATGAATCATCAAGAACATCTTCTTTGTTCCAAATGTCGTCATTTATATTTAGGTCAATGTCGCCTATACCCATCATGCTCAAGTCGAAATCGTCCAATCCTGCGAGATTATAATCTATCCCATCAAGAAGGCCTTTCAGCATATCGGTATCAAAATCTCCTTGAACATTCCTGTTATTCATGAAAACATTCTGTTCTTTTTCCGTTTTCTCGTCCATTAGAACTACTTCGACACGGATAAGATAATCATTCTCGTTAGTGTCAGAATTGTATTTGTTCACTTCGTCAATAACAGATACTCTCTGATGTCCAGACACAAGATTGCCCGTTTCCTCATTCCACACGATACCGCCTAATATTCCGACACGTTTTAGATTAGCTTTCAACTTCTTACGGGCTTCGGGCGTTATCTTACGAGGATTATAATTAGCGAAGTTGATTTGACTTCGCTGTATTTCCCTACTTTCTGGCTGTTTGATTTTGCTCTCTTTCATAATCAAATATCAATTTCTCACTATATGGGAACTCTTGTAGTATTCGCTTGTAGTCATTCGGGTATTTACACTTCATAAGAAGCATTGTATTCAAGTCTATGCCAAATCCCTGACTGATGGCATTCGCATCATAAACGAAAGGTGATATAAGATTTTTTGACTTTATATATTGAAGTACTTCTTTGTTCGTCCATAGCGCAAGAGGATAAACCATACCCTTTTCGGTTACATATCCGGTCTTGGCAAACATTTTAAGGCGCATACGCTTCATATAGCCATCTACCCCTTTCATACCGCTAAAGCCGTACTTTATTCCAGTTTCCTCACGTACTGCCTGTTCTATATCGCCTATTTTACGAGGCTTACCACCTTCATCAGGCTCTTTGAAAAAACCAAATGAATCAAAAAAGTCACGTTGATAATGCTTTATTTGGCGTATTTCAACATTAGGATAACGAGTTTCAGCCCATTTGATATAAGGTTGTATATGGTCTAAATTGGGGATAAGATACATATAATAACATATTACCTTATCGAATACACCCGCAAGCATATCCAACAGAGCAATACCATCTTTTCCACCAGCAGAATAAAACAATACGGCAGTATCCGTCTTTTCACGAATACTGCGTATTACCTGCATTGCAAGAGCGTACTTATTCATAAGCTAACCCTTAGAACCACCAGCACCCCTTACGCCAAATGCGACACGCAAATCATATCGCCTTTGATCTCGATTACCTAACTGTGTAGCACTCGCTGTACCTCTACGATTAGCTACTAATCTACCTCCTGCACCTGCACCGTTCATATTACGGCGAGGTCCTGCTACTCTGTTAATTCTTCGTCTTGTTCTATCGACTCAGCAAATCAAATTTTAAATTAAACAATCAAATATTCTCTGTACTCAATACCTTACCAAGATGATACCAAACTTGACACACAAGATATTCTTTACCATTTTCTTCAAAAACCTGGTCATTACCATCTTCATCTGTGAAGATAATAAATTCAGCACTCTTAACCTCTACCGTAAGACGTGGCGCATCTTTACGCCTGCCGTTAATAAAATACAAAGCATCATATTTTATCGGCACTACATCTACATCTTTATCATCATCCGGTATATCTTCTTGCCGTTTGTATTTTTTGCCATCATGTTTGAAATAAACATATCTCGCCACGTTTGATGGATAAACGTATCTGTGTTCCACATCTTGTTCACCTTTTAAGATAGCCTGAAAGCTGTCTTTCGTAATCTGCAAGGTTAATACATTCATAATCGTGTCATTTAAAAATTAATATTCATAGTTGCGGGACAGGGATTCGAACCCCGGACCTCTACCAAGTCAAAGTAGCGAGCTGACCACTGCTCTATCCCGCGATAGTACCCCAAAGGTACTACCACAACCAAAGATAACGAAATATCTTCAATCGTTATACACGACAATCGGTTTATTGTCGTGAACTAAGCCAAATATCACGTTCTTCTCTGCATTGTTTTAGCGTTGGGGCAACCGTAGCAAACAGATCACCGGATTCTGTTCGATAATCATACTGGTACATTCGCCTTACTTTGCCTTTCAACTTTATTGAAAAAGTAGTGTAATTCTCTTTACCGGGCTGGCATACGCTGCAACCGTTTACGTTTATTGAGTTCATAAGCTAACATTTAATCTTTATAATCATTCATACACCCCCAACCGCCAAATATGTCATCGTCATTCTCGCCATTAAATCGGGCACGCTCAACTTCTTTGTCTATTACACGCCCGATATGTTCTAATCCGTCCAACGAAAGACTGCCCCACGAAGAACCTTCATGTGTTCTAATTCTGTTCCTTTTGTATTTTTCAATACTCTTGTATATCGGGTTATCCTTTTCAGACATTTCGTAACATGTATATCCACCCCAAAAAGTAAAAGGTGTTTCTAACTTCTCAAATGCTTTTCTGTTCTTTATATGCTTATACATCATATCGACTGGGAAAGTCATTGGCAAACATTCTTTCTTAATCATTATGGCTATTGCATCATATAATGCTTGTTCTTCATCAGTAAGTTTAAACCAACTAATATTTTCAAAGCACCACATGATATAGCCTATGTGGGTCAGTATGATATACTTTATTTCTTGTCCTTTGTATTTTCCAAAGGTTAATATTCTTTCTTGGTTCATAATCATTCAGTTCTATAAGTTTTACCACCAAATTTTTCATCGCCATCTACCAATATATGATAACTGATATAAGGCTTGTTCTCTTTGTCGTTATGCTCTTTGCACTTAATTCTCGCTTCTTCGATTGTATCGCATTTGCACATGGTGTATTCTGGATAACCATCGAAGTATCTTACAACTCTATATACTTTATTCATAATCGTGTGTATTGTGGTAGCCCGAAGGCTACCGGATTAAACTTAGAACTTCTCTATTTTGAGATTATCGTTAATAATGAATGTACGTCCACATTCTAAAATCACGTGTGTATCAGTAATTCGCTTAATTACTCTTACTACATCTTCATGTACTATACACGGTGTGCCATCTGCATAGTGGCCGTTAGACAAATCACCTGACACTCTGTATCTCAATCCAACTGTAACTTCATTTACGTTCATAATCTTCTATATTGTGCAGGGCTTTCGCCCTGCTGATTAAACTTAGATTGCTGCTTTTAGTTGTTCGATGTCTTTAATAAGCCTCTTTGACCTTACGACTTCATTATCAGCCATTTCTTCAAGACTTATGCTTGCGTAAAATTCTGCATTACTAATAGATTCTTCTAATGCTTTCTCTTTAGCCTCTATCATATCATTGACTGCAGTTTTGTCACCGCTTTCAACTAACATCTCTAAATCTGTCTTTTTAATCAATGTGCAAGTTGCTTTCATCTCTTTATATTTTGTAGTGGGGTTATTAGCCCCACCGGTTAAACTTACTTATGTGAATCTCTGAAATCAAGTTCTACAACTTTGTGATACTTGTTGATGTCGTACAAGTCGTGAGCACAACCTATTGCAGATGTTAATCTCACTGCCTCTTCAAGAGCCTGCATCATGCTAATTGAAGCATCTTTTGCATCATTCTTAGCCTTTTCATACTCTCTGACATTTCTCACAACATCTTGCTTCTTCTCAGCTTCTTCAAGCTGTGTAAGAGCTTCTCTTACCTGCTTCATCGCATCTTTAATCTCTTTTCTGTAATCGCTTGTCAAAGTCTTCATAATCGTATATCTTTTAGTTATTATTATTTCGTTTCTGATGATGCAAATATAGTGATTAAAATCATACGCGAAGCAAATAAGTATGTAAATTGTATGATTATTATCATATATTAACCAATAGCGCACAAGTATGACTATAATCTAAATAAATTTTAATATAAATGACTATATTCAGTCAAAACAATCATATTTCATTTGTATATTCGATTTTTAGCCTTATATTTGCATCTGATTAAAATCATACACACATGGAAGTAAAGACAATAATCAAGCAAAAGGGCTTCACAATGGAAGCCGTTGCAAAAAAAATGGGAATAACAAGGGTTACACTCGCCCAGAATCTTAGTAGAAATCCAACAGTAGGAACATTGCAAAAAATAGCAGATGTTATTGGATGCAAGGTTGGTGATTTTTTTGTTGATAACATGGATGTTAATGAAGATACCAATACTATCACCTGTCCTCATTGCGGAGGTAAAATCCATTTTGACGGAGAACCACGTATGCTGGAACATAAGAATATACGAGGAAAAGAATACTTCAAGTAAATAGAAAAGCCGGAGCACTAAACTCCGGCTCTCAATTGATTAGCCCTTCGAATTTTAACCGATTTAAAATCTCGGTGTAAAGATACTCTATATCTCCACTAAAATCTCCATAGTTCTGATACAGAAACACGACATCCGCGCAATTGTCGGAAATTGTACTCTTAGACTGAATACCCAATACCCTTGACATCTCCTCGCGTAATCCAGCAGTCATTTTCCCGCCGGCAAGCGAGCTTGGAGAAAATAGATACAAGATGATGAAGATGAACTTCTTTCGTTGTGTCACACTATCAATACAAGGGGGAAGACTTCTGCTATTCAATAACTCAACGAAGATTTTATAAACCTCTCCAATAAGGCTTTTATCTCTCAAAATTGGTGAAGTCAAAGCGTTTTCTTCCTCTGATAATTCAGATTTCTCAATTCTGATTTTTTTAAGACGAATTATTTTGTTAAAATCCAGTTCCATAGCACGATTATTTAAAAAGTAAATAGTATATTTGCATCATAATCGTGTGAGGAGCTGGTTCATGGTCGTGCGTGCGCTGGCTCTTTCTTTATTTTATAGACCGATCCAATTTTCGGATCATCTTATTCTTCTCGTCCACTTCCCTACCCCACATCATAGCAGAATAGAGAGCGCCTGCATAAGAAAAGAGTTCCTCACTGTTTGCAAGGAACTCAACTTTAAGAGCCATCTTAATAGATTGGCTGTATAAATTGTTATTCATTGATTTATCATTTTCTAAAAAACATATCTCCCGAAATAGATCGGGCCGTATCTTCACCTGTCAGTCGAATGTACCGGAAGAAGTTCTGTTCTGAACGATGCCCAGTGAGTTTCATTATCTCCAGTGTCTTCATTCTTCCGGTAAGGTACATATTCGTTGCTGCTGATCTTCTTGCTGTATGACTGCTGATAAGTTCCCATTTCTCACGGGTAACAGTTACAAGTTTCCCTCCTTGAGTATAGGAGAATGTTATCAGGTCATTCAGCCCTATTTCTTTCATGATTACCTTTAGGTATTTGTTAAAGTACTGGATGCAAAGTCCACTTGGTATATTTCCATTGTACTTCGCAAAAATTTCTTTCACATAATCATGAGCCGGCACTTTTACGTCTACATTGGTTTTCTTCGTCCGTTTTACAATATACCCATTTTGAAGATTATCTTTGGTAAGCGTTGAATAGTCAGAGTATCTTAAGGCAGTAAGACAACCGATTACAAACAAATCTCTAATACGCTCTTTTGCCTTTCTCTTATCTTGTTTTTCAAACTTATAATAATAGATCCTTGTGATCTCATTCATTGAAAGGAATACCGCGTTAGTCTCCTCCAGGCGCATATCAATCTCATCAAATGTAGAATCAACAGCGTAATTGTATTGGCTTGCTTTTCGTACCATAGATTGAATCTTTAGAATGTAACCTACTATTGTATTATGCCTTAAATTCTGGTTCTCCAAGTAGATTATGAAATCATCCAGAAATTCCTCAGTAATCGAATTGGTGAAAATGTCGCAATCGTACAACTCAGAGAATTGGTCGATATGCTTCATGATTGCATCATAGACTACTGCATAGTTTGCAGACTTGCGTCTGGATCGCTTTTCAAGTACTTCGCGCATGAAACCAGTGAAGTAGATTCCTTCAAGTGGCTTCTCTTGCCGGAAGTGGTTAATGTAGTCCTTTCTCGCTGGGCGGGTTGGGACCGGGGAAAATACTTGTAATGCTTTGGTCGTATCATTTTAAAAGGTTACTATTATCATCGTCCGTATCAAGGGAAAGCTTTCCCTCTATCATCTCTATTCCATCTTCACAGGCTACATTCTCACAAAAAGCCTCCTTCTGATGGAATTCGCACCATCCGTTGCCGAATGAATCTTCATTGGCAAACAGCTTACATTCACCGCATACTTGCTCCTGATTCATATCTAATTAGTTATGAACTAAATAGATACGCGGACTACACGGATTAGGCGGACGAACGCGGATTTTATTTCTCATCCGCAGATGACACAGATAACGCAGACTTTTTAATGTGTTAAATAGCGCAGCTTTTAAAATCCGCGTTCGTCCGCCTAATCCGTGTCGTCCGCGTATCCATTGTTCATTACCATACAGTTTTGAGGGTTAGTCTTTTTGTTCGTTAAGCATAGCCATCACCAATACTTTTATCTTACCGAAATAAGATACTGTTTGCCCATACTCGTGTTTTTTATAGAATATTTCTATCTCCTTATAACCTTTGAGCATAGCTACCATAAATAATCTGTACAACTGAAACGGATGAAAATATAAGTCTCCAATTTTTATCTGAAAAATTGTGTCTCCATCGTTTTCAAAGGATAACAGATGAATTCTCGCAAAAGGATGATTCCTTTTATCCTGTCCGGTTCCATCGCACAGAGGGCAATCATGTTGCGTATAATGGGTTTCTCGGTTATTATCTTCATATTCCCATTCTACATTTCCAGACCCATTACATTCTTTGCATTTTAGTATAAATTTATCAACTTCCAACCTGCATTTAGCCAACTCCTTTGCTAAGGATTCAACTTCCACTTTTATGCTGCAAGTGGGTTCATCCTCAAAATCAGATATTAACTTAACAGCATTAGGGTAATTCTCGGAAGTATTGTATTTTAAAGTCAGTTCATCTTCGGGAATACAGATAAGTACATAACCATCCGAAGCGCACACTACTCCATCTTTCAAATTCGGAAACATCATATTAGGACGGAGTTCGTCATTGCCTGTAAAAAGGTTCAATAAAAAATCATTTATTGCATTCATATCTTTTTATTTTAGAACTATTTATTTCTGATCTGAAGAAATCCACGCTTAGCACATTCCCTGAGAAGCTCCATATCTTCGTCTCGTATGTTACAGGGAGTTTCACCGTTTACCGTGGTGTAATCGGGAATGTTAAACCTGTCTCTGATTTTCTTTTTGATTCTGGGTACGTCTTTTGGATCAAGATGTTTGGTGTCCCAGTAAATGGTAACTTTCATTGTTTAAAATGGATTTTCATCCTCTATGTCAGTATGTTGAAACCCCGACAGAGGAACAGAGTCAAGATTATAAAAGCATGTTGTAGCAGCATTGAACCCACAGATAAACCGTAGAAGTCCAATGTTTCGTCCTTTAGCAATATCTATCATAGCCGTTCCTTTCGTTTCCACGTTTGAGAAATCGCTTGGATAGGATTTCTTAGTTACTTCGGGACGATAAATGAGAATGACTACATCGGCAGCTTCTGCTATTTGTCCACTATCACGAAGGCGGGCAAGTGTAGGAACCGGATTCATGGTGTCCCTATTCAATTGAGAAAGGGCTATAATCCAAATATCAAGTTCTTTTGCAAGATTCTTCAAACGCCTTGCAACGTCTCCCATCTGCTGTTCCTTGTTGGCTCCTTTCATGTTCACATTGAGAATCTGCAAGTAGTCAACTATAGCACCATCAATGCCATATTTCAACTTCATATAGCGAATAGACGAAATGATAGTGTCTATATTTGATGTACTCCGATCATCAAAGTAGATACCCTTACCTGATATCTTGCCAATACCTTTGTCAACTGCCTGTAATTGCGAATCTGTCAAGCGTGAGTACATGATCTGATTGGCAGAAACACCACTCTCCATAGAAAGAATACGAGCTGTTATTTGTTCTTTTTTCATCTCCATAGAATACATGGCAATTTTGGCACCAAAATCTGCTGCATTCCTCATGATAGAAACAGCTAAAGAGGTCTTGCCTTGCGAAGTCTCACCGGCAATAATTATCAAATCCGATCTCTGTAAACCACCTGATTTGCTATCAATCTTTTCAAAACCTGTAGGAGTTCCAGTGATAGCTTTAGCTCCTGAGAGATTCTCATTTATCATGCTGTAAACATTCTCTAGCCCATCATTAATGGTTGATACCGTAGTGCTACTTGATTTAAACAGAGACGCCAGTTCATTACTGACCGAATTAGTCACATCAAGAATATCTTCTGATTCCGAATAAGAGTTTGAGACTAGATATTGCCCTATTACATAGAACTTACGCCTGATGGTCAAGTCATGAAGCCTAGCCGCATACTGATACAAGTCAAAAGTACTGTTAGAAGCAATCTTCATATACTCCACCAGTTCAAACTTCACACCATTGGCGACAAGCTTTCCCTTGACCGTTATCATATCAGGCCTGTTTCCAGATGATACCACTTGAAGAATAGCCTTGTATATCTCCTGATGGAAAGGATTGTAGAAAGATTCTTCCGATAGTAACTCTCTCACTTCTTCAAAAGCATTGCGTTGAAGAATGATAGTGCCTAGAACTATTTTTTCAGCATCTTCATCACGTAGCTGTACATTAACTTCCATATTCCTTTTTTGCCCAGTTTAATACCGTCCTGTAAAGGTTAGTATATCGTTTACGTAAATCCTTTCGATTCTCTATCTGCTCAATGATATCCGCTATCTGCTTACCGGTATATTTCTCTTTGAGTTTTAGGAACTCAGCTTCTGTAATTTGAGAAGAGAAATTTTTAGGGCTACTACAAAAAGGGGCTTTACGTTCCAACCAATCATTGAATTTTAGAAAATCAGGATTTGAAGATGCGAGTGAAGAAGGTTCACCTTCTTTCTTATCTCCGTTAGGAGATTCTTTAATATCTTCTTTATCTTTCTTAGTATTTGTGTCACCCGTGTGTCGTTTTTTAGACGACTGTGTCACTAACTGTGTCGTTAGTTGTGTCACTTGCAACTCTAATTGATTGATTTTTAGCATTATTTCTGTGTCATTAGATGTGTCGCCAACTGTGTCACTAGAATTATATTCATCATATTTACAAAGAGTTATCATATTCATACCTTGTATTACCTCAGAAGTTATCATGCCCTCTTTCTTTAGGTATGATAAAAACGTCCTGACCTTTCTTTCCGTCCATTTCCAGCGTTTAGCTAAAAAACGTATAGATGCGGGATATTGTCCACGATTACAGACCACTTCTCGACCTCCGATACTCACCTTTCGGGGCGTTGCCTCAAATCGTGCAGACTGTATCAAGTCCAACCACGCTTCGCAACTGCTAAAAGTCCGGGCTTCATTCCACAACTCATTCGAGAAGAACTTGCGGCTTAGTTTTATAAATCCTGCCATCATAACTATCCTTTCATAAAGAGTTGAATCAAATAGTAAAGATTGGTTTCTCCACTTCTCGGACATTTCGGGATATGTTCAATACTTTGAGCTACTTCTTTTATACTTTTCATATATTAAAATCTCACATTAGTTAATTGTCTGCCATTGGAGAATACAGCCCATTTACCGTTACCACCATCCACTAGGCGAAGGTTTGCAACCTCACCAAATCGTTTTATATTCCCGCAGAGGTCAATTACCCAACCACATTCTTTAGAAGGATGTGGACGGATAGCCCGACCAACTATCTGATACCACATAGCAAGTGACATCGTAGGGCGTGCCATTACTACTGTATCAAGTTCAGGATAGTCAAAACCAGTAGTCAATACTCCGACATTAGCAACAACAGGTATTTCACCTGTCTTGAAATGCTTGAGAATCATTTCACGCGTGACTTTTGGAGTTTCACCGGATACAATAGCGCAACCAGGTATTGACATCGTTAACCGTTCAGCCTCTTTCAAGAATCGAGTAAATACCAAAATGCCTTTTCGTTTTCCTCCAGCTTTGGGATTCATCAGCCTTTGAACGATATGAACGAGATAACCGTAAAAGTCTATTCGTTCATATTCTCGCTGGACGGACCGATCTGTGTAGTCGGCGCCGGTGGTGTTCACTTTCAGGTTGAGTTCGTTCCACCCTGAAGGATTCATAGGGTAGTAATTCAACCTCGCCAAATATCCCATATCTAAAAGAGTTGATACCTGTACATGGTAAATGACCTCTGAAAAGACATGGGGCTTTGTCCGGGTGATGAATTTCAGCATGGATCCGAAATCACGACTGGAACTTAAACGGTATGGTGTTGCGGTCAATCCTAAAACTTTGCACTTCACTGCATCGAAAAAGTCTTTATACATTCCCTCTTTGGGATTCACCAAGTGACATTCGTCCACGATGATGTTCTTGAAGTGGGTGAACAGTTCGGGATGGTTCTTCACGCTGCCGATGGTGGCGAATGTGATACGGCTTATCTCCTTTGAATTGAAGGAAGCCGAATAGATACTACAATCAAGAATATCGTATGAACACAGCTTTTTGAAATTCTGCTCCAATATCTCTTTTGAGGGCTGGAACACTAAGGTATGTCCGTCAAGCCTTGCAGCTATATCCGCTATGATAAGCGATTTCCCGCTATTGTGGTGTACAAAGAATTGACCATCACAATACAGATGATTCCCATCAATCGTAAAACCATAATAGTTGCCGCGACCTAAATACTTCACTGAAAAACCTGTCACAAGCACACTTTTCTTTTGCGCACGCGGTTTGCCTTTTCTGATTTGTACCTTTGTTGGTATGGTATCAAGTTCCCCAGTAATAATCAAACGGTAATAAACCTCTCCGTTTACTATTTTCTGTTTCTTTGTGCTGCAATAAAATCCAAGAGAACGGCACAGAAAGATTATATCATCCGCAAGTTGTCCGGATTTAGTGCAATACTCGTATTCGTTCCTATCTTTGGCATAATGGGAATCGGTATCCATCAATCCTGCGAGAAGCGAAAGCCTGTCTTTCTCTGATGCCGCCTTATACTCCAATGGTATGAACTTGAAAGAACAAGTAACGCCATAAAGATTTCTATCCTTTAGGAAATCTATTATTGTGTTTGTTCTCCATTTCAAACCAACAATATTATAGGTTTTTGCTTTATTACTTCCTCCTTTCCAATTTTCAGTGATGGACAACTCGTTCTCTTTTACAAATGAATATAAATATTCCTCCACTTCTTTCCTCATAGAGGTGATGTTTACACCGCCACACGCAGAACTTCCATCGCCCAAGTACAATCCTAAAAAATACGGGTCTATTGGAAGAACGTCATTCCTACCGAATGACACGAATTTAGGTTTGTACAATTTATGAAGATGCTTGTAATTGTTGCTTGTGCTCAAATAATCCTCAACAGTAATTTCATCTATTCGTGAAGTACAAGATGGATAACTTTTACCTTCATTTGTTTTATATAGGGATAATATATGACCACCATTTACAACAAATGGCTCTCCTTTTATAGGGGTTATCTCATATAGCTTATCCACACCTCTGTGAAGCTCTAATACGGTACGTTTATTACCGTCATCTCCGACAAGTTCATCTCCGATTATCACATCTTCGACATTCTTGATAGAACCGTCATACATTAGAATTTTAGAGCCTTTTGCATGGCATCCCGTAGGCAAAACCATGATGGCGTTCGTTTTCTTAGCCTTATTGTTGAAGAAAGATACGGCAGCGTCAGAGGCTTTCTGTTGGTAATCACGTAATACATAATTCATGGCTCATCAATTTTATATCCCTTATCCTCCAAAAAAGATATAATATCCTGAATGTCCATTTCGCCCAACAAATCGGATAAATCTCTTTTCTCAACGTCCATACTAAGTGAAACATAATTTCCTGTATAAGGCTCTATACTCACGTTACTTGCGTTTATTGAAATACTTTTCATATTCCTTTCTCCTTTTTAAGTTTCTTATTAAGTGCCTTGTAGTACTTGATTAGCTGCTCGTACTCGAAATCAGACATCTTAGAAGTACCGGCAGCTTTCACTTTTAGTAAATCAAATTTCTGTTGTCCGATTTTAGCTATCAGATTCACTCGATAGCCTTCCAAATGGTCGGCTTTGAATCTGTTGCAGTTGTGCATGGCATAGCCGTTAGCAATGAAAGTACGCGTATCCGTTT
>OGLI01000224.1_pt1 | contig 56563 bp, 54 predicted proteins | sample 1572661 | NCBI WGS metagenome assembly OGLI01 (sample SAMEA2581901, study PRJEB24529) | metagenome | biome: Human gut stool | place: China | collected 2011 | reverse complement strand
TTGATGATGGCACAAAATACTAAGAATGGGCTTCTTGAATATATTTCTAATCCCTATTTAATATCTAATGATGAAGGTACTGGTATTGAAAATAAATATGAAGAATTAAAATATAATATTTCAAGATTAGATGCTGATATGAAAGAAGCTATTAGTCTTGCTCCATATAAAACAGTAGTAGTAGATTCTAACTTATTTAAATATTTAGAAAAGTATAGTTTAAATGTTATATCACTTGAGGAAGATGATAAATTAAATGAAAATACTATTAGTGAAGTTAAAAAATTAATTAGAAATGGTCAAATTAAATATATATATTCTGCTAGTGAAACCACCAACGATACTTGTAAAAATTTAATTGATAATTATGGTGTTGAACTTGTTACTATTAATACTATGGAGTCTATTGATGGTAATGTTAGTAACTCAAATGAGAACTATGTAACGATAATGAATAATAATTTAGAATTATTTAATAAAGAATTATACAAATAATCAAAAAGTACTAGACAAAATAAAAAAAATGTAATATAATTATATTACATTTGACGGCGAGATAGCTCAGTTGGCTAGAGCATTCGGTTCATACCCGAAGGGTCGAGGGTTCGAATCCCCCTCTCGCTACCAAGAGATAATTAAACTCAAGCATTATAGCTTGAGTTTTTTAAATAGTTTTTTTATTTTGGATTCTTTCTTGATATTGTTAGGTAACTCTACTCCATTTACCGAAGAGATGTAATTACCATTTTGATCTTTAATTAAAAATAGTTCTTCTAAATCTAGTCTTTCTTCTAATACATATTCTTTTGTTATTAACTTATTATATATGTTTTTAGATATTGGTTTTATTATTGGATATGCAAATGGATATATATCATATTGTCCTACTATTACATCATAAATAGTATCATCTTCTATTAAATTGTTTTTATATTCTTTTTCTATTGTCCATATATTAATAGGATATATCATTATATTATCCATATTTACCCCTATCTATTATACCAATGTTTCTTTTTGGTCTTTTTTTTATCGTTATGTCTTGATAATAAATAGTTATAATCTTCTCTAAAATCTCTTATATCTATTTCTACTAATGTTTCTTCAAGTACATAAGCTTTTTTATTATTATCAGTTGTATAATTTATATCATTAATTAAATCTAAATAGTTATATTTATCATCACTATATAGTACTAATTTTTCTGTATAAGCATCTTTTTTTATAGTCTTATTATGATGGATATCTCCAATATAATAATTATTTACCATAGTTTAATATTCCTTTAAATAATTTATCTGATATTGTATTTAGATCTATTTCAAAAGATACTTCTAGTTTTAATGTTTTTCTGATATCTTCAATTATATATTTATAATTACTAATAATAATATATATGTTAAATAAAGATATAATAGGCAGAAATCTAGACATAAGGAGAATACGCGATGCTCAATATAGAATATGGCTCATATCAGAAATTATATGATAAATATGGAGAAGATTTTATATATGATCCTGATATGTATTTTAATAATACATATGATGAAAAATGGATTACATCAGATATAGCAAGAAAAATAATAAAAGATATAGATAAATCAGAAGTGCTTGGAGAGAATTGTATAGAAAGTCCAATACTTGGACAGATAAGTCCAAAAGATTTATCAGGTGGAGCAAAAACATTGATGTTAATTTATAATAATCCGAATTTGGTTATTAATGCTTCAGCTTGTGGAGATAATTGTGTAAAGTGGCTTTTACAGATGGCTGAAGAAAAAGATATATTTATAAGATTACTTCATAATATGAACTTTGGAACAGCATTTACAATAAAAGTTATGAATACAAATCAGGTTGTACATACTATGCCTGAATTGATACAGATAAACAGTGATATATTAAGAGGGCGAAGATGATGGCAGAGCCAGTGGCATTAGAATTACATGTGATAAACCATGTGTAGTTCTTGAAGGGAAGAACTGGGAGAATGATTTAAGAGAAATCAATCAAAGTATAGTATTTGTGGATGAAGGGGCAAAATTCATCAATACAGAAGAATTAGGATGTTTTGCAAGCAGCAACGCATATATAAAAGTGATAACATTTCAGAAAATGTTATGGTATCAAATATTATAACAGAGGATTCAAAAACGGGATATGAGTTTTATAATGAATATGCTATATCACACAATATGATATGCGAGCATGCAGATGGTAAAACAAATGTATCTAAGAGAATTATAAATAAATCAAATTCAGATGTAACATTAATTGTGGTGGATGGAGCAGCGTATGGTTCAGAGATGAATAATACAATGATATTGATTAATAGTATTCCAGGGTACATATTATTTACACCAGAATCATTTGAATGGTTACTATTGAATTCAAACATTTTAAATAAGCCATATATACTGGATATACTAAAAGAACCATATAATTATATTGAAAGCAGTGAGTTTTTTAGCTGGGAAAACTATTTTACAGAGTTGCTGAATAAAGCTACAAGAGAAAGCGAAGTTGTTCCATACAGCAAGGGCAATAATAAATCCATAAGGATGTTCACAACAGAGAAGAATATGAAAAAAATTATTGAATCAAGTGATTTAAGATATTTGTTAAAGACATGATAAAAAAGAGGAAGTCAGTATCTACTGGCTTCCTCTTTAAAATAAAAATAAAAGAGCGCGAGACGGGGATCGAACCCGCGACCCCCTCCTTGGCAAGGAGGTGCTCCACCACTGAGCCACTCGCGCAAACACAACTAAGATGATAATAGAAAAATAACATTTTGTCAACACTTTTTTGAGGAAATTTACAGGAAATTTTCAGAAGTTTTCAGAAAGATTTTTAAAATTCGAATTTCTGAAAAATTAATATATGGGAAAGGTCGTCAGGGATTTCTATTTTTTTGATAATATGGTATACTTTGCATGCTGAGTAGCAGAATTAGAAAGAATGGAGATTATTATGAATCCAGCATCAATTATGAAGCTTATGAGTGCCAAGAACAAGTTTCAGAAGAACCATCCGAAGTTCGTGGCATTTCTTAACAGATGTTTTGCAGGTGGTCTTAAGGAAGGAACTATAATTGAGATTACAGTTACTAATCCTGGAGAGGCACCTATAACATCTAATATAAAGGTACAGCAGTCTGACTTAGAGCTGCTTGAAGAATTAAAAGAAATGGGTAGATAGTTTGCTTCGCAAAACAACGCGAAATAACAAGGAGGATTGGAATGTTTGGGAATGACAAGTCCAGAAAGAACGGACTTAATATTATAGTTGTAGGAGGCGGTAAGGTTGGTGCCACTCTTGTGGAGAGACTCAGCAGGGAGAACCATGATGTTACTCTTATTGATAAGAACAGGGTTAAGCTTGATGCAATAACAGGTGCATATGATGTTATGGGAGTTGAGGGCAATGGTGCAAGCTTTGCTGTTCAGAAAGAAGCCGGTATTGACTCAGCTGACCTTCTTATATCGGTAACTGATTCTGATGAGCTGAATCTTTTATGCTGTACACTTGCAAAGAGGGCTGGCAGATGTGAGGCAATTGCAAGAGTAAGAACACCTGAATACAGTCAGGAGGCTGCATTTTTAAGAGACAGATTAGGTCTGGCAATGATTATTAATCCGGAATTTGAGGCTGCAAGTGAGATAGCACGTGTGCTTTACATGCCGACAGCACTTGAGATTGGAACATTCGCACATGGACAGGCAGAGATGATTAAGATAAAAGTCCCTGAGGGTAACCAGATGTGTGGCCATACTCTTGCGGAGATATCCAAGGCTTCATCATCTAAGGTTCTTATATGTGCAGTTGAGAGGGATGGAGAGGTGTTCATTCCATCAGGACATTTTATTATAAGGGCAGATGATAAGTTATCTTTCATTGCATCAAGAAAGAATGCAAGGACATTTCTTGCAAGTGTAGGTTTTCAGACACATCAGGTCAAGAGTACCATGATTGTCGGAGGTGGAAGAGTTGCATATTATCTTGCAAAACAGCTTCTTAACATGGGAATTGATGTAAAGATTATTGAGAATGACAAGGAACGCGCGTTAAAGTTAAGCGAGGAGCTGCCGGGAGCTGTTATTATCAATGGTGATGGTACTGACGAGAGCCTTTTAAGAGAAGAAGGAATTGAGTATGTGGAGAGCTTTGTTCCGCTTACAGGAATAGATGAAGAGAATGTTATGCTTACACTGTATGCAAGAAAGGTATCTGAAGCCAAATGTATTACGAAAATAACAAGAATGGGATTCAGCAGTGTTATTAACAGTCTTGATCTTGGCAGTGTGATTTATCCAAGATATATAACATCAGAAGCTATCATTGCTTATGTAAGAGCTAAGAAGGAGTCTATGGGAAGCAATAACATACAGACCTTGTATCATTTGTTTGACCAGAAGGCGGAAGCTATAGAGTTTAACGTTGATAAGGAATCAGGAGTTACGGGCAAGCAGTTTATGGAACTTAAGCTGAAGGATAATCTGCTTATAGCACTTATTAACCGTAATGGTAAGATTATTATTCCAAGTGGTACTGACAGCCTTATGGTTGGAGATACTGTGGTTATTGTAACAACTCATACAGGGTTTGATGCTATAACTGATATTCTTAGATAGGAAAGGCTGGGAACATTGATATGAACAGTTCTATAGTAAGATATATTCTTGGACATGTTTTAAAGATAGAAGCGGCTCTTATGGTCATTCCTGTGATTGTTGGCGTTATATACAGGGAGAAGGCAATATCTGCATTCTTGATAACAATGGCATTATGTGCTGTATGTGGGATTCTTATGACAATTAAAAAGCCTGCCAATACAGTTTTTTATCTGAAGGAGGGGTGCGTCACAACTGCACTCAGCTGGATTCTTATGAGTATATTTGGCTGCCTGCCTTTTTTTATAAGCAGGGAAATTCCTTCATTTACAGATGCACTTTTTGAGACAATATCAGGATTTACAACAACAGGAGCAAGTATATTAAGTGAAGTTGAAGGGCTGTCTCAGAGCATTATGTTCTGGAGATGCTTTACTCACTGGATTGGTGGTATGGGAGTTCTGGTATTTCTGCTTGCAGTAATACCTCTTACAGGTGGCTCTAATATCAATCTTATGAAAGCAGAGAGTCCGGGACCATCAGTGGGTAAACTTGTTCCTAAGATCAGATATACAGCAAGAATACTGTATATTATATATTTTGGGATGACTGTACTTCAGACAGTTCTTCTTCTTTTTGGAGGAATGACATTCCTTGATGCACTTAATACAGCAATGGGAACAGCAGGAACAGGTGGATTTGGTATCAGAAATGACAGCTTTACAAGCTTTTCACCTTATATCCAGTGGGTTGTAACCATATTTATGATATTGTTTGGAGTTAATTTCAATGCATATTATCTTATTGTCCTAAGACAGTTTAAGAAGGCTGTTAAAGTAGAAGAGGTAAGATGTTATTTCGGAATTATTCTTGCAGCAACAGCAATTATATTTGTTAATATATACAGAAGTGTAGGCGCTGTTGAACTTACACTGAGACAGTCAATGTTTCAGGTTGCATCTATTATAACGACAACCGGATTTTCATCAGTAGATTTCGATATGTGGCCGTCACTGTCAAAGTCGGTGCTTGTTGTGCTTATGTTTGTGGGAGCATGTGCCGGAAGTACAGGTGGCGGAATTAAGGTTTCCAGGTTTATAATAGGGATAAAGACAATATTCAGAGAGATTCAGTCATATATTCATCCTAAGAGTGTTAAGGTGATTAAGACAGAAGGAAAGCCTGTTGATAGTGAAACATGCAGGTCTGTGAGTATATATTTCATAACATTTATCATGATATTCACAGCGTCCTTACTGCTAATATCTATTGAAGGAAAGGATATTGTGACGAATTTCACTGCAGTAGCAGCGACTATTAATAATATAGGCCCGGGGCTTTCGGCTGTCGGACCGACACAGAATTTTGGAAGTTATTCTGATTTCAGCAAATATGTACTGATGTTTGATATGCTTGCCGGACGACTGGAGTTATTTCCACTGATAATTCTGTTCACACCTTCAATATGGAAGGATCTTGTAACCAAGAAGGTTTCTGAAAGGAAAATGCGTAGAATAAGAAGGGGTTAAGTATGAGTAATGTATCTGATTATTTGAAATGGAGAGGTGACCTTGATTTTAGCCAGGCACCATTTAATGACGTGGACAATTTAATACTTGCGCAGATTGCATATGTTGATTTTACTGATATTGTACCGGCACCAGGAAGTATCGAGACTATTACAATTGCGGAAGCGGCAGACACATTTTTTGATACCCATGATGAGAAGGAGATTAAGAAATGCAAATCTTTCATAGGAAAAGCTCCGTATCTTTTAAGGGAGGCAGCAGCAACAAAAAGATTTGGTTCACTTATACTTACTAATTATGTTGATTATGTCGATGGCGGCAAAGAAGAACAGTTTGCGGCATTTCATGTAAGAATTGATAACAGACTTACGTATATTGCTTTCAGGGGAACTGATGATACACTTGTGGGCTGGAAAGAGGATTTTAACATGAGCTTCTTATCCCCTGTTCCATCGCAGAAGGATGCGGTAAGATATATTGACACAACCGTGCAGCGTTCAGAAGGAAAGCTGATTCTTGGCGGACATTCCAAAGGTGGTAATCTGGCAGTATATGCATCAGTATTTGCAAGACCATCAGTGAAGAAAAGAATTATTACTGTTTATAATAATGATGGTCCGGGATTTGACAGTAATTTTGTAAAGCATCCGGATTATCTGGCAATTCTGCCTAGGATTAAGAGCATTGTTCCTTATTGTTCAGTTGTTGGAATGCTTCTTAATCATGATGGGGATTATGAGGTTGTAAAGAGCAGCCAGTCAGGTCTTATGCAGCATGATTCTATGTCATGGCAGGTTATAGGACCAGATTTTGAGACTGAGCAGGAGTTAAGTCCTAAGAGTAAAAGGTTAAATGCAGCACTGAGCGCATGGATAGACGGGCTTACAAGAGAACAGAGGGCAGAATTCGTAGATACATTATTCTCACTGGTAACTGCAAGTGGTGCAAAGAACCTTTCAGAGATAAGTACAGCCAGGTTTAAGAATATTAATGCCGTTCTTAAGTCTTTCAGGGAACTTGACAAATCAGAACGTGCAATGATACTTAAGATATTTGCTTCACTTACAGGTGAGATTGGAAAAGCTTATAAGAGCAATTAATAAGGAGATAAAGAATGGGACAGGTTATATCAGCAGGAATATTGTTAGTTGTGGTTGTTGCCATATATATTGCAGTTTCATATAAGCACGAAAAAAGCGGTCTTGGGAAGGGCTGTGATGGTAATTGCGGCTCATGTGGATTAAGAAGCTGTAAAACTGACAAGAAGTGAGGCTTTAATGCGTAATACGGGGGACAGGTTAAAAGAATGCCGCATTATGAAAGGCTTATCCAGAGGGGAAATGTCAGAAATGCTGCATGTCAGTACTGACTATCTTGCCCGTTTGGAGACAGGGACACAACCGGTTACATACAGGATTATAGAGAAGGTGGCAAAACTTGAAGGCTGGAACAGCGATTATATCCTGCATGGAATAGATAATAATAATCCATTTTCAGAGTTGCACACACTATGCCCTGATTTCAGGAAAAAAGTTTTTATAAGAAATCTGCTATGTTTGTTTGACAGCATGCTTCAATTCGGGTATAAGAAAGAAAGGGTAGTGGCATATTACCATAGAATGATACTTGAGATTGTTAATGGAATGGAACTGGATGTTCCAGATAATGTGCGTACAGGATATACACTTACAGAGATAAGACGGATACATGATATGAATAAAAAGGACATGGCAAATGTGCTTGGAATATCAGAGAGAAGCTATTGTACATTAGAGAATGGTTTGTCAAGACCAGATGTAAAGACTTTACAGATAGTATATGATATGTATGGATTTAATGTGCAATATTTTCTTACGCGTAATCCACTTGATTGTGAGGCTGTAAACAATATATACAGGTGTTTTGATGAACCTTTAAGAGATTTTATTATGAGACGCATCAGGGACGACTATGATGAAATAATAATTATGAAAGGCCGGACTTATGGTAGAGATATATAGAACAGACCAGCAGGTATTAAATACATTGACAGATATTCAGGATGGATGCTGGATTAATATGGTAGATCCGACAAGCAAGGAGCTTGAGCAGATAGCAGAACGCTTTGAAATAGAACCTGAGGATATCTCATCGGCACTTGATGAAGAAGAAAGTTCGCGTATAAGCCTTGAAGACGGATATACTGTTATACTTGTGGATATTCCTACACCTGAGGTAAGACATGAGAAAAAAATGTATACAACAATTCCTCTTGGTATTATCCTTAAAAGTGAAGCAATAATTACAGTGTGTAAGGTAGATACACCGATTATTAATTATTTTGTAAGAAATAAGGTGAAAGAGTTCAGTACAAAGAAAAAGATGCGTTTTATATATCAGATGCTTTTCCGTTCAGCTTTTGTGTATCAGGCTAATCTTCGTCTTATTGATAAGAAAAGAATTGAGATAGAAGAGCGGGTTGATGGAGATACGTCAGATACTGATCTTATTGAGCTTCATGAGTTAGAATCTACACTTGTTTATTTTGCAACATCTCTTCGAGCTAACAGTATTGTGTTAGAAAGACTCAGAAGATATAAAAGACTTGAGCAGTATCCTGAAGATATGGAGCTTCTTGAGGATGTCATGGTCGAGTACCAGCAGGCTATAGAGATGACCACGATATACAGGGATGTCATTGATGGTACAAGGGAACTGATGTCATCAGTAATTGACAGTAAGCTGAATAATGTAATGAAATACCTTACTTCAATTACAATTGTGATGGCTATTCCGACAATAATATCAGGTATATATGGAATGAATGTAGGTGGAGAATGGATGCCGTTTGCAAAGACACCTTTTGGATTTGAGATAATAAGTGGAATAATACTTCTGATATGTATAATAGTTTTATGGGTATTAAGGAAGAAGAAAATGCTATAAAAGCAGTGTCTGCATTGATTGCAGGCACTGCTTTTACTTACTTATGAGTATATATTATCTGTAATTTTTCTGCCAGCGTGATACCATTTCTAAAGCCTCATTCTCAGATGATACCTTAGTAATTATAACCCCATCAAGATAGATTTCGTACACAGGAAATTTCTTGGCTGTATTGCCGTGACTTACCTCAACTCTGTTGTACTTTACGCGTTCCATTAAAAGACCTCCTCACATTTAATAATAGTGTTACTAAGTAAAAACCAACAATATGTTGTATTATAACATGCTTTTTAATAAAAGGAAATACTATATTTGGTATTGGTACTAAAGTACCAAAAAATTTGAATTAAACGCACTATTATACTTGTAAAATCGACATGTATATAATATAATTTTTATAACATGTAGAAAGATTAAGTACGTATAACTAATAATAAAAAATATAAGAGGTACATTAATATGAGCGATAATTATATTGCTGCCAGTGAGAAATTTGAGATTGTTCATAAGATGAGTAGAAGAATAGCATCTGTTGATAAGTATTGTGTTATAAGTGTTGCGAATAAAGCATTTGAAGAATATTTTGGAGAAATTAAGGAGACTCTTATAGAAGTAGTTGCACCTCAGGATAAAGAAAGACTGATGGATTTTATAGAGAAGTATGATGGAACAGCTAAGAGCGGAATGTTTAAATTTATTAACGCACAGGGCATAGAAAGATATAATCATTTATTTGTGTATGAACGAAGAGCTGTGGGCAATGGGCATATGAGAGATATTGAACTTGTTGATGTTGAGTCTATAGAGGAGGCTAATAAGAGCTTAAGAGATGATGTTTCTAAACATAAGATGCTGCTTGGGCTGGATAGAGAATATACATTTACATATAACAGAGATAATGGCATATTCAGTATGTACAGGTATGATGTTGACTCAAGAGATGTCATATATAAGTCTGATATTGATGAATGGAAGAAGCGGATGCTTTCGGAGGGATATATTGACGAGAATGACAAGGAAATCTTTGCTAATTTTATATCAGAAGTACGCTCTTATACGCAGACATTTTCTATAAAATTCAGAACAAGCATGCGTACATATAAAAGGGTGAAGGAGACTTTAAGATTTAAAGGAACTGTAATGAATAAAAGCGATGGAAGCAGGATTGTGATAGGTCGTGTTGTCCCTGAGGCAGACAGCCATGGCAATTATAATCAGGTTACTGATATGATAGAAGAATTGCAGTTTGATTCTCTTACACATGTGTATAACAAGAAAACTATTACCGCATATGCTGTAAAATGTCTCAAGGAAGAGCAGAATAACAGAGTTACGATAGCCGTTCTTGATGTTGACCATTTTAAGAAGGTTAATGATGTATATGGTCACATGTATGGTGATAAGGTGCTTGCAAGGGTTGGAAGAAAGCTTAAGGAAGTTGTAGGCGAAGATGGAGTTGTAGGACGTATCGGCGGAGATGAATTTGTTATTATATTCAATGGTATTAATGATGAGCATGCGTTAAGGGGTATGCTTCGTGCGATAAGAACCCAGATTAAGTGGGAATTTGTTGATGATTTTGAAGATTTAATGATAACATGTTCTATAGGAGCAGCATACAGTCCTAACAACGGACATGAGTATGAGGAACTTTTCAGGAAAGCAGATTACTGTCTGTATGTAGCGAAAGAAAAGGGAAGAGACAGATATGTATTCTTCAGGGATGACCTCCATAAGGATTCATATGAGAATTCTCTTAATGCGAAGGATAAGAATGTCAATGATGGCAGGGAAATGAAGGAACTCAGATTTCTTTCAGGCATTATGGAGAATTTTTCAGAAGATGGCAAAGCAGCTATTAAAGAGCTTATACATCATATGTATGATACATTTAAACTGGACAGCATTAATCTTTACTGGGGAGCTAATCTGAACCGTGCATACTATATGGGTGTTGAGCTTGGCGGTTCACTGAATGCTGATTATGTTAAGACAGAAGGTTTTAAGAAGCTTCTGGATGGAAAGAATCATGCTGCTGTGGGATTCGTCGGAAGGCAGACAGACCTTGCACCTGAATTTGGAACAGACATGAGAGAAAAGAGAGTGTTTTCTACTGTACAATGCATAATAGGTTCACCAGATAATGTGAAAGGATTGTTTACTATTGACCGTTGTAAGGAGTCTGCACAGTGGGCTGAATATGAGATTGAGATGGCTGTTGTAACGGCTTCTCTTATCAACATTCTGGCTGAAACTGAATGTGATGAGAATTAATATATATAGTTTTTTATTACAAGATATTGTGTTTTCAATTGACTTGTCAAACTATATGTTGTATAATCAAATCTGCTTGGGAAACAGCATAAACACTGCGTTTCCAGCAGATTTTTTTAATGTAAAGGAAAATAGCCTGTATTGCTGAAAGCAGTATATACAGGGATATGATGGTCTTTTTGTGAGGGTTTGAAGTATGAAAATTATTAAAAGAAGTGGTTCAGAGGTAACATTTGATATCAGTAAAATTATGGATGCTGTATCAAAAGCTAATATGGAAGTTGTCCATAGTGAGAGATTATCAGAGGAACAGATTGAGACAATCTCTAATAATGTTGAGAGCATTTGTAAAGAGATGAACAGGTCTTTAAGCGTAGAAGAGATTCAGGATCTTGTAGAGAATCAGATTATGAATTTCAGAGCATTTTCAGTTGCAAGAAAGTATATTACTTATCGTTATAAGAGAGCACTTGTGCGTAAATCTAATTCTACAGATAAGCAGATATTAAGTCTTCTGGAATGCAATAATGAGGAAGTAAAGCAGGAGAATTCCAACAAGAATCCTACTGTAAACAGTGTTCAGAGAGATTATATGGCTGGCGAGGTAAGCAAGGATATTACAAAGAGATTCCTTCTCCCTCCAGATATTGTAGATGCGCATGAGCAGGGGCTTATACATTTCCATGACGCAGATTATTTTGCACAGCATATGCACAACTGCTGTCTTGTCAATCTTGAAGATATGTTACAGAATGGAACTGTAATAAGCGAGACTATGATTGAGAAGCCACACAGCTTTTCTACTGCATGTAATATTGCAACTCAGGCGATTGCACAGATTGCAAGTTCACAGTACGGCGGACAGAGTATATCTCTTGCACATCTTGCACCATTTGTCCAGGTAAGCCGTGAGAAGTTTATCGGACAGGTAAGAGATGAGTTCGAGAAAACCGGAATAGATGCGTCCGAAGAAAAGATTAGAGAGGTTGCGGAACTTCGGGTAAAAGATGAAATTAAGCGTGGTGTACAGATGATTCAGTATCAGGTTATCACTCTTATGACAACTAATGGACAGGCACCTTTTGTTACTGTTTTCATGTATCTTGATGAGGTTCCGGAAGGTCAGACAAGAGATGACCTTGCACTTGTTACTGAGGAAGTATTAAGACAGAGAATGCAGGGTGTTAAGAATGAACAGGGTGTATATATTACACCAGCATTTCCTAAGCTTATATATGTTCTTGAGGAAGATAATATCCACGAAGATTCCAAGTACTGGTATCTTACGGAAATAGCTGCACAGTGTACAGCTAAGAGAATGGTTCCGGATTATATATCTGAAAAGAAAATGAAGGAATTAAAGGTTGATGCGAATGGCAATGGTCAGTGTTTCCCATGTATGGGATGCAGAAGCTTCCTTACACCATATATTGATCCAGAAACAGGAAAGCCAAAGTATTATGGAAGATTCAATCAGGGTGTTGTAACTCTTAATCTTGTTGATGTTGCATGTTCATCAGGCAAGGATATGGATAAGTTCTGGAGTATTCTTAATGAGAGACTTGACCTGTGTAAGAGAGCACTTATGTGCAGACATTACAGACTTAAGGGAACTCCTTCAGATGTTGCGCCAATTCTCTGGCAGAATGGTGCACTTGCAAGACTTAAGAAAGGCGAGACAATTGACAAGCTTCTTTATGGCGGATATTCAACAATTTCGCTCGGTTATGCAGGTCTTTGCGAATGTACTTATTACATGAAGGGTGTAACTCATACTAATCCGGAGGGAACAGAATTTGCCCTCAAAGTAATGCAGTATCTTAATGATACATGTAAGAGATGGGCAGCAGAGACTAATATTGATTTCTCACTTTATGGAACACCGCTTGAGTCAACAACTTATAAGTTTTCAAAATGTTTACAGAAGAGATTTGGTAAGATTGCTGGTGTAACAGATAAGAATTATATAACTAACAGCTATCATGTTCATGTAACTGAGCAGATAAATGCATTTGAAAAGTTAAAATTCGAATCACAGTTCCAGAAGTTATCTCCAGGAGGAGCTATCAGTTATGTTGAGGTTCCTGATATGCAGAATAACATCCCGGCAGTACTTAAGGTTATGCAGTACATTTATGATAATATTATGTATGCAGAGCTTAATACTAAGAGTGATTACTGTCAGGAATGTGGTTACACAGGACAGATTCAGATTATAACTGATGATGACGGAAAGCTTATATGGGAGTGTCCTAACTGCGGAAACCGTAATCAGGATAAGATGAATGTCGCAAGAAGAACTTGCGGATATATCGGAACACAGTTCTGGAATCAGGGAAGAACTCAGGAGATTAAGGAGAGAGTGCTTCATCTGTAAGATTAAATATAATATGGCAGGACATGGATTAATACCGTGTCCTGCCATTATTATTAATATTCGGAAAAATATTCATGATTGGTCATGCCGTATAATGCTGCGAAAAGAATTGACAATACAACAGCCAGTATTACGAACATAACAACAAATCCAACGTCATTGATTGTCATTATAAGTGCGAGTATTGTCCATATTGCGGTATATACGATTTTAACAATAAGATTGCGCTTTATGTGTTTTGGATTCTGTGTTTTCTTATATAATGCCATGCCAACATAAGCAAATATTGTAATTATTATAAGCGGTAAAGCAAAAAGTGCTGCATATATAGCAATTATATATAAGAAAACAGATGCTGTGAAAGAAAGTCCACCATAAAATAAATGCCCCATAAATCTATATCCTGCTGTGTAATCATCAGGTGAATAGCTGCCAGCTTTAATAATACTGCCGCCGGCATTGTTCATAAGACCTCCTGCATATATAAGTAATAATATAAATGTGGCAATAAGTAAAACACTGAAAACAGTGTATATGATTGTCAGTACTTTGTCAGTTCCTTTTGCGAATTTCATTGTAATCTCCCCTCTCAATTGATAGTAAGAATATATCATATTAATTCATTATAAACAAGAAGCGACTATAATAATGGAATGGAGGCATGCCGATATATAATTAAACTAATGTGATTCCCGAAAAGGAGTTTGGGACAGGGTTATGACAAGGAGGGCATATGTCACTTACGATAAGAAGTACAATGAATAATCAGGCGGCTGCACAGGGAATAGATAATACAGATAAGAATACTGATAATTCAAAGCAAACCAAGAACAGAAAAACAATTAATGCATCGGAACTTAATCTGAAGCCATATAAAGACAATCAGATTGATGCCAAGAGGCTCCGGGCAAGAAAGCAGGCAATGAAGCTTATATCTGACGCATGGAAATCTGCTGATAAGACAGATAAGAATATTGAGGATATGAAGCTCGATAAGCTTAATAAGCTTGATGAAATCACAGAACTTAAGAATAAGGTTAGTGATTTGGAGAATGAAAAAGAGGCTTACCGCGCAGATTATGGGGTTGATATGGATTCGCAGGAACAAAAAGACCTTGAGTTGCTTGAAAAATATCAGAATAACCGTTATGGTTCGGCTGAGGACACATTTTCAAAGGAAGAACTTGATCGTTTAAAGGAATTACAGAATACTCCGCTTACAGAGTATCAGGAGAAGGTACTTAAGCTGAATTCATCACAGATACATTTTAAGGATGAAATTGGTCAGAAGGAACTTAAGATTGCATGCACGACAGCTTCAATTGCACTTGCCGAAATCGACAGGGATAAGTCTCAGGAAATGCTAAAGGCACAGGACTCAGCGGACCAGATAATAGGTGCTGTTGAGGGAGAGGTTAAGAATCTGCTTGTAAATGAAGGTAAAGACAACATTGATGACAAGGTAGAAGAGAATAAGGAAAAGGCTGACGAAGCAGAGAAGAAACAGGAAGAACAGCAGGAAGAGATTGACGAAAAGCGCAAGGAAAGAAAAGAGCAGGAAGAGATTATTGAGGGACAGGCAGAGGCTGACAAGTTAGAGATGAATGCTAGTGTCAAAGGCAATGATATCGACCATGTAACTGAAGCCCAGAAGCAGATAGTCAGAATAATGAAAGATAATAAGCTGCTTAATGAGGATATTAAGGGAATAGATATTGATTTGAATTTCTAGAAAGCTGTAAAGAAGGACTATGCATGGCGGGATTGTTACATAACAGCCGGGTTTTCTGTGCAGATGGAAAGAGATATGTCTTGGTGAGATTTGTTTTTCCTATAAGAAAACATTTTTTACATGATTAATAGGTCATTTACAGTACAATCTTAATAAAATTCAGGATAATTTCCTATCAGATAGTGAATTAAAGCTATTTGATAGGAAAATTTGTCTTTATTAAGGGATGTTTTGTGAAAATAAGAAACATTTTTGGAAAATCTGGTAAGGAACAACCTATAAGAAATCAAAAATGCGACTATAAAAAGGTATCATATAAGAATCATATAATCTGATAAACTATAGAAGGTATGCCCCACCTTACAGAATAAAAGTAAGGCGGGGCATACATGTATCAACAGAGATGACTTTTTATTAAAGAATCTATGCAGTTAGCATTGATTGGAGTATTAGCGGTTTCAAATGTTGCTATGAAGTTTCTGCCAAGGACATATCCTGAATTAGCATAATCACTGATTTTTTTGATGGCATTACAGGCATATTCTGCATTATCCATAATACCAAAATGTTCCCATATATATTCCTGCCTTGTTTTAACATTAAGACAGGTAAAATCCGGGTGTGTTATGATACCAGATTGCAGCTGCAGAGGATATTCGTATCGATAAGGGATATTATAGCGATAGAGTTTGTTAGCTATGATAATTTCAGACTTAGACCGTACGCGTTCACCATTATCAGTATAGTATTCAGCACAGTCAGGAGTGAATCCTAAAGAAGTATATTCTGAGGCTTTCCAGTTTGCAGTAAAATCTTCATCTGATACAAAAACTGGAGTAACCATTTCTTTGCGGAAGCTGTTAAGTGAATCATAAATATGCTGAATTTCTGATGGATTATATTTCTTAAGTATGACTTCAAGAAAGTTTAATTCTTTCAGCAGGCATTGTTCAATTCTTAAATCATAATCTTTTTGTGCAAGTTCAATTGCAAAATTATAGTTATGCTTTTTGATATATGTTCCTTTGGTGTCATTCACTTCGACTTTATGATAATATTGGCAGCCATGAGCTTTTCTGGCAGTTCGCAGAGAACCTACAGGAGCATTAGAAATTCTTCCTTGTATATCAGCTAGTAAAAGAGACAATTGTGAATGCCTGAACATAACAGACTCTTTAATCGTGTCAGGTGCTAATGTGTCAACATGTTCCATATTATAATTCTGTATATCTCTCATTAAAAACCCCCTTTTGCAATTACAGGTAAAAACTGTTTAATAAATATACTATACAAATATATAAAAATCAACAGCTTGATATATTAAAAATATGCAAACATGCTGAGAAAAACAAGTCTGGGCAAAATATGATGATAAATAAAGGAAGCTTCATACGCAGACAATACGTGATACCTATAGGTAGTCGCATAATAAAGTCTCTTATAGGAAAATTTTTGGAAAATTTATGTGATTTTGTGGATTTTCAGATTGCAGAGAGCAGTTTTACCTATTAAAGAATAGAAATAATGAATCTTATAGGTTGAGAAGAAGCTTTTGGATTGAAAAAACGCAAATTATGCCTATAAGAGAGCAAATATTATGAATATATAGGTCGCAAGCAGCCATCACGGAAAATACAATACAGAGCCAACGGGGGACATGCAGCCATCACGGAAAATACAGAGCCAACAGGGATACGCAGCCTACGCGGGAAATAGAGCCTGTGGCAAAACCGCAAAAATGGAATTGTGTCAGCGAACAGAGAAAAATAGCACCCAGGCATTAGCAATGGATACAAAAAATATTGGGGATATCGAAGATATCCCCAATACAGAATTAAAAATCCACCTGCTGTACAGAACCGGCGCTGCCGTCTTCATGAAGATACATGCCGCTGCTTCGTACTTTAGCTTTAAGATTGTTATCATCATCAGTTACATGAAATGTTGTTTTGGAGCTGCCAAGACAGATTGCACCGACATTGGCTTCCTTAAGTGATAAGAGCGTGTCCTTGCCATTCTCATCTTTAACCCAGACCTTTAACTGGTCATAGACTTCATCATTCTCATCAATCCATCCGTTGCCGTCAGAATCGTATTCTGAAAGCTCTGAAAAGCCATTACCGGTCTTGGTTCCGAACAGCTCGCTGCCGTCATTGATAATTCCGTCGCCGTTCTTATCAAGAGCAAGAAAGCCACTTTCAGGATTCATCTGTGCAATAGTCTCGTCTTTACCATCACCATCAATGTCAAAACTAAAGGACTTATCAGAAATAGAAACAGGATTGCATCCAAGATTAATAACAAGTGGATCTGTCAGTACAGTGTCAAAGCTGGAAACAAATTCAATGCTGTGTTCTTCCATGTATCTGCGCGACATGGTCATATCAAGATTAAAATTAAGTTCCCTGCCGTCTGCTGTTTTAACAGTTCCGGTTGTTGAAAATGAAGTGCTTTCCTTTTCTTCATAGGTTGAAGAATATCTGGTTCTTACAGTCCATACAGTAGGAGAAATCTGGTTAGTAATAGAAAGGGTTTTTGAGGCTTTGTCAGATGAAGATGTGCCAGAGACTGAATTGCAGGATAAACTGTCAGTATCATGAAACATTCCACGGAAAGACAGAGACTGAATAAAATCCAACAGGGACATATAAACCTTTCTTGTTATTTCTGTGTAACTGAAGCTTACATTCTGCCGCATAGAAACTAAGCTGGCTTTGTTGTAAGCAGGTGTTAAAGCCTCCGTGCCTTCTGGTGATTCCTCACCAGCCAAATCCGTTTTAGAAGAATCGTCCGGGACATTAAGTCTGCCAGAACGATTGTAGAGTGGCATCATCAGAAACATGTCGTCATACTTTCTGTCCGGAGAATCAGAAGAATTACTAAAAAATGATTCTTTCCGGCTTAAGCTGCTTCTTGCCTGGCTCATTCCAAAACTAAAGGAGTTACCAGAGCTGCCGGCTGCGACCATGCCGCTTGATACCTTTTGTGAGTAGTGTCTTCTTGAAGACATACTCATGTTGCTGTCTGCAATTATCATAAGTATACCCGCCTTTCATCTTCAGCAATGAACACGGTTATATATAATATCGGTTTAAGCGCAGAATAATTAATAATAAAATGTTAATTAAAAACTTTTGCAAAATAACTTTACAAAAGTACTGGAAATTCTTATTTAACTGTTGTAATATGATAGCAGAGAAATATCTGCATAAGCAGAAATAAATTATTGAGCCGTAAACTGGCAGAAAGAGGTCATATATGTGGACAGCAGATTTAGGAAATGGACGATACAAGAATCCAATACTTTACGCTGATTATTCAGATCCGGATGCAATCCGTGTCGGTGATGATTATTTTATGATATCATCAAGCTTTTCTAATGCTCCGGCTATGCCGTTGCTTCATTCTAAGGACCTTGTAAACTGGAAGGTTGTTAACTACATTTTGCCTGAAGTTCCAGAATTCAGATACAGAAATCCAATTCATGGATGCGGAGTGTGGGCACCTGCCATAAGATATCATGAGGATACATATTATGTGTGCTTTCCAATGCCGGATGAAGGAATATATATGACTACAGCAACGGACCCTTATGGTGAGTGGAGTAAACCAGTGAACATAAGACCAGGCGCAGGCTGGATTGACCCATGCCCATTCTGGGATGATGACGGAAAGGCATATCTTGTTGCAGGAGTTGCCAAGAGCCGTATAGGATATAAGAGTGTGCTTCATATGGTAGAGATGCAGCCTGATGGAATGGGGCTTACAGGTGGGGAAAAGATTATATTTGACGGTAACTTAAATGACCAGATTACAATAGAAGGCCCTAAGATGTATAAACGAAACGGATGGTATTATATATTTGCACCGGCTGGCGGTGTTAAGACAGGCTGGCAGACAGTGTTAAGGTCGAAAAATGTGTTTGGACCATATGAGTATAAAGTGGTTATGAGACAGGGGGATTCGCCTGTCAATGGACCTCATCAGGGTGCATGGGTTGACACAGTTACAGGACAGGACTGGTTCATACATTTTCAGGATGTGTATGCAGCGGGCAGAATAACGCATCTGCAGCCAATGAGCTGGGAAAATGACTGGCCTGTTATTGGGGTTAAGAAAGACGGCAATGATTATGGCGAGCCTGTGATGGAGTATGAAAAGCCTGATGTCGGTTCAGTTTATGAGATATGTGAGCCGGATACTACAGACGAATTCACAGAAGATAGCCTGGGACTGCAGTGGCAGTGGAACGCCAATCCTGATAGTGACTGGGCACAGTTTGGCACTGATGAAAGCGGAAATGTGTCTGATGACGGTTCTTATATAAAGCTTAATGCGGTTGGCAGAGCATCAAACAGACCAATTGGCGATTACAGAAATCTTCTCCTGCAGAAGTGGCCAGCACCGGAATTTAGCTGTATTACTAAGATGAATATCAGTGGAATGTCTGATGGTGATAATGCCGGATTCATTCATATGGGAATGGATTATCTGGCAGCAGATGTGACTGTTAAAGGCGGTAAGATGGAAGTGTATGCAGTAAAGGGTGTGCAGCAGTTTGACTGTGACCAGGCTTATACTAAAGAGACTAAAGAATTGCTTGCTTCATACGATAATCTTAAGGAAATATATTTCAGATACACAGTTAAAAAGACAGGAACTAAAAACTATGTTGAGGGAGGACTTCCTGTTAAGGAAGCACCTGTTGAGACAGTAACAATAGAGATAAGCACAGACGGAAAAGAATACACCAACCCTGTTTCCGTTATTGCCAAAGCCGGAAGATGGGTTGGTGTAAAGAGCGGTGTATATGTATCACATGATAATTCTGCCAATAGTGAAAACAAAGGCTTTGTTACGGTAGATTATGTAAGATACAGCCGTTAAATATTCTTAATGTTTTTCTTAGCCCACAATTCAAGGGCTTTCGCATTATTGGAAATAAGGTCGAGGGATTCAAGTATCTGCTTGAATTCCTCCTGTTCTCCAATATCAACCTGACCATCAGCAGAGATATTGATAATAGAAGCTCGCAGGTTTTCGATATCATTCAAAGAACCAAGCATTTTTAATGATAATCTGTCAAATGAATTAATCTCGACTTCCTTCATTGTAAGCCTTCCAATCGGACATTCGTTTGAGCAGTAATTGTAGCAGAGTTCAGGAGCGTTGTAGCATTTTGACATAGATACAACCTCGTCCGCATAAGGTGTTACATTGCCAAGTTCAATTCTTGCAAGTCTTGTTCTGTCTATACCTACGACATCTGAAGCTGCTTCACGGCTTTCAAATTCAGTATTTTTCTGTGCTGCAGAAAATCTTGCCTGATAATATTTGTTATCAGATGCTTTAGTTGCTTTCTTCATAGTTAATAATTCTCCCCTTGGTATATTTAATGAGTTAGTAAAATACATGATCTCCGATAACGGTTCCGCCCACATCGACAGAACTGTCATATACATGAAAATATAGTGCGTTAATATTGATATAACCGTTAAGCACATCAACGGCTGCCTGGGTGCAGGCTGCATTTGCACCTCTTGCAAGGACTATTGCAAATCGGCCGCTGGCAACAGGTGAAAACTGATAAGGTGCATATATTACGCCACTTATGCTGTTGGCAAAGCGTGGGTCTGCAACTCTGTTGATAACAACACTTCCTACAGCACATTTGCCTTCGTATGACTGATTGCCGGCTTCACATTCAATAATTGCTGCCAACATTGCAACATCTTCGGCAGTGTGATTCTTAAGAACATTGTTAAGAGCGTTCTGGTCAACCATAGCAGAGCCGGAAGATGAATTATTGCCTGTATTACCGGCGTTATTGACTTTGTCAGCCTCTTCCTGTGCTTTTTTTGCAGCTTCAAGAGCTTCCATTTCACGGCGCTGACGCTCTAACATTTCCTGTTCAATCTGTTTTTCGTATTCGAGTGCAAGTGCTTCTGCATCAGTAATGCTGTCACTTGTAGTGTCAAGCTCTGTCTGACACTGTGAGAGAAGCGCAGCAAAATTATCAGCTTCGCGGGAGGCATCATCTTTAAGAGTGACAAGTTCAGCCATTTCTTGTTCAAGCTTTGCCTGAGTTTCTTTAAGAGAAGCCAGGAGGTCACTTAATTCCTGCATCTTCTGGTGGTCATAATTAGAAATCTGCTGGATATATTCTGACTTGGATAAAAGGTCAGAAAGGCTTTCAGCTGACAGAAGCGTTGACAGAATAGTAGCATTATTATTCTCATACATAAACTGGATTCGGAGCTTCATGGCGGCATACTGCTGGTCAATCTCTGCCTGCATATCAGCAACCTGGATATTGGTAGCATCAATCTCTGACTGCTTAGCATTAACTGCATCCTCAATAGAAGAAAGCTTCTCTCCGGAAGCAGACAGCTTCTCGTTAAGCTCTCCGTAAGATGCATTGAGTTCGCTCTGTTTATTCCTTAATTCTTCAAGCTGTTTATTAACAGCATCGAGGTCATCCTGTGTATCAGCCATCAACTGGTCAGGATAAGCAAAAAATGGAACAGCAGATGTAGCTGCCATAATCAAAGCAAGACCGGCGACTGTTAAATTCCGTAATTTAAATCTGATAAAGTATTTCACATAGACTCCTGATAATCATTATATTTTTATAAATAAAAAACAATATTAGTATAAAATGTGCTGGAATAAATTGCAAGCCAAGCTTTCCATGGTGTATATTAATTGAGGAGTGCGGATTGGGAATTGGTCTGCATCCTTCGACTTGCGTACATGACGTTGCGGCATCTGACTATAGCATACGCTTTCAGGAATCCTGCGCTTAGTGTAACTAAATGCCGCTATCTACAGAGTTTATTACGGTGTGTCAAATCAAACGCGCTTCGCTTGAACGAGATTTGACGCACCGCCCTAATGTATATAGCGACATTAAGTTACACACAGCTTGGATTATTCAAGCGTATGCTATAGTCAGACACCGCAACTGATATACACAACATTTAAGATGCAGGCCAATTCCCAATCCGCAGACCGCAATAAAATAAAAGGAGTATCCGATGCTTGAATTAAATGATATAAAAAAGGATTATGTGTCCGGTTCGACTACTGTGAGTGCACTTAAGGGCATTAATCTTAGGTTCAGGGATTGCGAGTTCGTGTCGATTCTTGGACAGTCCGGCTGTGGTAAGACTACTATGCTTAACATTATAGGCGGACTTGATAAGTATACGAGTGGTGACCTTAAGATAAATGGAGTGTCAACTAAGAATTATAAGGACAGAGACTGGGATTTTTACAGAAATAATTCTATTGGTTTTGTCTTTCAGAGTTACAATCTGATTCCGCACCAGACAGTTTTATCTAATGTGGAGCTTGCACTTACGCTTTCAGGTGTATCTAAGACAGAGAGAAAGAGAAGAGCTATAGAGGCACTTGAGAAGGTTGGACTTGGTGAACAGATTCACAAGAAGCCTAATCAGATGTCAGGTGGACAGATGCAAAGGGTTGCTATTGCAAGAGCACTTGTAAATAATCCTGATATCCTGCTTGCTGATGAGCCTACAGGAGCGCTTGATACAGAGACAAGTATCCAGATTATGGAGCTTTTAAAGGAGATATCAAAGGACAGACTTATAATCATGGTAACTCACAATCCTGAGCTTGCAAAAGATTATTCTACAAGGATAGTCAGATTGCTAGATGGTGTGATAACTGATGACTCTGATCCATATACGTTAGAAGATATGGAAGCTGATATCAGGGCTAAAGAGGCTGCTAAGGTTAAGACATCAGAAAAGAAGATTAAAAAGTCAGGAAAGAAGCAGAAAACATCTATGTCATTCTTTACAGCACTTTCACTTTCCTTTAATAACCTGATGACTAAGAAAACAAGAACGATTCTTACTGCATTTGCAGGAAGCATAGGAATTATCGGTATTGCAATGATTCTTTCTATCTCAAATGGTATCCAGTTATACATTGACAGGGTTCAGAGAGATACGCTTTCAAGCTATCCTATAACGCTTCAGGCAGAGTCGATTGATATAAGCAGTATGGTTACAAGCATGACGGGCAATTCTGATTCAGCAGAGCATGAAGACAAGACTAAGATATATTCTAACGATATCATGGGTGACATGATTAATACCATGGTAAAGGAAGTTAAGAGCAATAACCTTTCAGAGTTTAAGAAATACATTGAAAACGGCGGCTCTGACATTAAGTCATATGTAAGTGATATCCAGTATTCATATGATGTTCCTCTTAACATTTATATGAAGGATACTTCTAACGGTGTTGAACAGTTAAATCCAAGCACAATGTTTGATTCGATATATGGTGAGGGTGCAACAAGTACATCTTCCGCAATGTCATCAGGCATGGGTATGGGAATGTTTTCTAACAGCAGTGTGTGGAACCAGCTTTTAGGAAACCAGCAGGTTCTTGATGAGCAGTATGATGTCCTCGCAGGACACTGGCCAGAGAATTTCAACGAGGTTGTGCTTGTTACAGATAAGAATAACGAGGTTGATGATTATACACTTTACTCATTAGGACTTAAAGACCCTGAGGAAGTAAGAACACTCTTTAAGAAAATGATGGTTGGTGAATCATACGAAACAGAAAAGGATATAAGCTATACATTTGACGAGATACTTGATACAGAGTTTAAGCTTGTTATGCCTACGGACATGTATAAGTACAATGATGTGACCGGTACATGGGACGATTACAGCAAAGATGATAAGTATATGACAAATGTTGTAAATAACGGAACTGACATTAAAGTATGTGGAATAATCAGACCTAATGATGACGCAGTCAGCACTTCAATTTCAAGTGGAATCGGTTATACAGCAAAGCTTACTGAATATATTATCGAAGAAGTAAAAAACAGTGAGATTGCCAAGGCACAGCTTGCTGATACAAGCGTTGATGTATTTACAGGAGTTCCATTTGACAATGACAGGAATACAGAGATTACAATGGATGATGTAAATGCATATATGGCAACACTTTCACCAGAGGAAAGCGCTCAGATGCAGGCAATGACAAGTGGAATGAGCGATGACCAGATACTACAGCTTTTCTCAGCGTCACTAAAGGCTAGAACAACAGATGCAACATTAGACAGCAATAAGTCGAAGCTTGGAATTACAGACCTTGATACACCTTCACAGATAGATATATATGCAACTGATTTTGATTCTAAGGAGAAGGTTCAGAATATTATCAAGGATTACAATAGGCTGCAACAGGACGATGGCAAGGAAGAAAATGTTATTAACTACACAGATTATGTTGGAATAATGATGTCATCAGTAAGTACAATTATTAATGCAATTTCATATGTTTTAATAGCATTTGTTGCAATATCACTTATAGTTTCTTCGATAATGATAGGTATTATCACATACATATCAGTACTTGAAAGAACTAAGGAAATTGGTGTATTAAGAAGTATTGGTGCTTCTAAGAAAGATGTTTCAAGAATATTCAATGCAGAGACACTTATTGAAGGTTTTGTCTCAGGCGCACTCGGCATTGTTGTAACTTTATTGCTGTGCATACCTGCAAATGCGTTGATTAAGCACCTTACAGACATTTCCAATGTTGCACAGCTTCCGGTTGCAGGAGGAGTAATACTTATAATAATAAGCATGTTCCTTACATTTATTGCCGGACTTATCCCGGCAAAGTTTGCAGCTAAAAAAGACCCTGTTGTGGCATTAAGAAGTGAATAATGTCTTTACTTTAAAACTTCACTGTGTTAAAATTTAAAAGTAATAAGCCAATGTTATTTTTGGAAAACCGGGGTGGACAATTATGAATAATAAGTTAAAGACACAGGCTGTTGAGCAGCTTTTTCAGGCAATATTAAGTCTTAAGGATTTAGATGAAGCATACGATTTCTTTGAGGATGTATGTACAATTAACGAGATTTTATCCTTATCCCAGAGATTTGAGGTTGCCAAGATGTTAAGAGAACACAGGACATATCTTGATATTGCGGAGAAGACAGGTGCGTCTACTGCGACAATCAGCAGGGTAAACCGTTCGCTTAATTATGGTAATGACGGGTATGACAGAGTATTTGAAAGACTTGGCGTGCTTGAGAAAGAGTCAGAAGATAATAAGTAATATATGAAGCAATGTAAAAGGGAACTGTCAGTACTGGCAGTTCCCTTAATTTATACGGATTATTTCTTTTTGTCTGTTTTATCAGACTTCTCAGGCTGCTTTGGCGCATGCTTGGCAGAGTAATCATCAATCAGACTTTCAATCATGTTCTTCTTCATGTATACATCAAAGCTTAAAAGACATACAAGACTGAAGAACTGTAAGAATTCTCTGTCATCATCATCCTTTACATCGGTAAATGCATTGCTTGCCTGTTCAGACTTTGCAAATATATCTTTAGATAAGGGCCTTGCAAGAGAGGATTCCATTGAAAATATCTCTTTATATATATAATCCAGATCCGGCTTGGAACCTTCATCAAAGAATTTCTCAGTGAGAGGATTGAGCATTTTCTGTATATCACTTATTGAGAGAATGTTCTTAAAGTAATAGATAAATGTAAGGATATATATATGCTCCTTAGAGTACTTTTTCTTAACTGGTGATGGCAGCAGATTGTTCTTGGCATAGTTGTTAATCATTGTTTTGGTTAGTACTTTATCATCAGTGGTACGCTTTGTATCGTGAAGATGTTCATACATAAATGTTGTAACCTGATCCATGTACAGGTTGATGTTAGGCACATCTCCGGGTTTTATATAATTAAGAGCGGACATATCTTTAAGAATACCACTCATAAGCTCTTTAATATCGTTGTTCATATGTTCCTCATTTCTTTAAAAATGCGTATTCATGAGAGAATACATTTATATTAATGCTTAAGCTATATTATATAGTTTTTAAAACCACATTTCAAGTAGGAATAATATAATGAACTTTAGCATAGTGTAATGTGCATATTATGATATTTTAATTTTTATTACAAGAATATAAAATATGTTTCATAGGAGCAAATATTCGTGACTTTTTACTCCTGATATATTATAATGAAAAAGGTTTTTTAAGAATTCTGGGAGACAGAATTCGGATGCACCAGAGGGTGATATGTGCCGGAAAGCGGCACAGGAATGGAGGATTATTATGGGTATTTTAACAAGATTCAAGGACATTATGAGCGCTAACATCAATGCACTTCTCGATAAGTGTGAAGATCCAGAGAAGATGATTGACCAGTACATGAGAAATCTTGAGAGCGACCTTGGAAAGGTTAAGGCAGAGACAGCTTCAGTTATGGCTGAGGAGACAAGATGTAAAAGAGAGCTTGATGAATGCACAGCAGATGTTGCCAAGTATCAGTCATATGCAGAAAAGGCTCTTAAGGCTGGCAATGAGGCAGATGCAAGAACATTCCTTGAGAAGAAGCAGCAGTTAGTTTCTAAGCAGGCTACATTACAGCAGACATATAATATTGCAGCAGACAATGCAGCTAAGATGCGTCAGATGCATGATAAGCTCTGCAAGGATATCCAGTCTCTTGAAGCGAGAAGAGATGCAGTTAAGGCTAAGGTTGCAGCAGCTAAGGCTCAGGAGAGAATCAACAAGGTTGGTTCAAGTGTTAACAGTGTTGGAACAAGCATGGATGCATTCGGTAAGATGGAGGCTAAGGCTAATAAGATGCTTGACGAGGCTAATGCAATGGCAGAGCTTAACCAGACACAGCTTGAGGCAGATGTTGACAGTCTTGCAGCTAAGTATGATGCAGAGCCGGCTAACACAGCAGTTGATGATGAATTAGCAGCACTTAAGGCTCAGATGGGCTTATAATTCAGAAGCATATTTATAACAAGATAAGCAATACATAGATAAGGAGAGGGAACATGGGATTATTCAAAGGGCAGTTTGCCAACGTAGTTGAATGGGAAGAGTACAGAGATGATATAATCTTCTGGAAATGGACCAACAGAGAAATCAAGAAAGGCAGTAAGCTGATTATCCGCGCCGGCCAGGATGCAATCTTTATGTACAATGGTAAGATTGAAGGTATTTTTAAGGACGAGGGAAGCTTTGATATTGAATCACAGATTATTCCATTCTTATCAACACTTAAAGGCTTTAAGTTTGGCTTCAACAGTGGAGTAAGAGCTGAAGTTTTATTCGTTAATACTAAGGAATTCACAGAGAAGTGGGGAACTAAGAATCCTATTCTTATTCCAACACAGGCACTTCCAGGTGGCATGCCAATAAGAGCTTTCGGTAACTTCTCGTTTTCAGTATCTGATTACATTACGCTTATAGACAAGGTAGCAGGTGTAAAGCAGATGTACACTGTTGCAGATGTTAAGGAAAGAATATCAGCAGTTCTTGACCAGCTTCTTATGAAGTGGATTTCTAAAGAAGGCAAGGATATGTTTAATCTTCAGGCTAATGCTTATGATATCTCAGCGGGTATTAAGACAGACCTTGATATGGAGATGAGCAAGTTAGGAATCACAATAACAAGCTTTACTATCTCAAGTTTCTCTTATCCGGAAGAAGTACAGAAGATGACTAATAAGGCAGCTTCTCAGGCAATGGTTGGAGATATGAACAGATATACACAGATGGCTATGGCTGATAGTATCGGCAATTCAAGAGGCGGTTCGAATATTGCCAGTGATATGATGCAGCTCCAGATGGGAATGCAGGTTGGACAGCAGATGATGAATAACATGAATACTGCAATGAATAATAATGCAAATGTGTCAGGTGGCACAGCACCTAAGTTCTGTCCTAACTGTGGAACACCAACTAATGGCGCTAAGTTCTGTTCTAACTGTGGAACAAAGCTTGCATAAGCTGACAATTAGTAATATGTGAATTTAATAAATAACAATCAGGGATGTTGTCATATTGGCTTGGCAACATCCCGTTGTTTTTGTATAATGTGGTAGTTGGCAGAAATAAGGTGGATATAGATTTCACATTTGCATGAAGGTGGATATATGAGATTAGAAGATTTGAATGACAGCCAGAAAAGGGCAGTTAAATATACAGATGGCGCGCTACTTATTATTGCTGGGGCAGGCTCTGGAAAGACGCGTGTGCTTACGAACAGAATTGCATATTTAATAGAAGAATGCGGAGTAGACCCATATAATATTATGGCAATTACATTTACTAATAAAGCTGCAAGAGAGATGAAAGAACGAGTTGAGACTACTGTGGCACAGGGTGCAGGGGCTGTATGGGTAAGTACATTCCACTCAACATGCGTGAGAATTTTAAGAAGATACATAGACAGAATTGGATACGATAATAACTTTACGATATATGATACGGACGATCAGAAGTCTGTAATCAAGGATATATGTAAGAAGATGAATATAGATACGAAGATGCTTAAAGAGCGTGCAATTATGAGTAAGATTTCATCTGCTAAAGATGAGTTAAAGACTCCTGATGAGTTCGAGCTTGAGGCAGGTAACGACTATAATCTTAGAAGAATCGCAGGTGTATACAGAGAATATCAGAAGACGCTTAAGCTTAACAATGCGCTTGATTTTGATGACCTGATATTCAAGACGGTTGAGCTGTTCCAGAGTGATGCAGAGGTACTTGAGCATTATCAGGACAGATTCAGATATATAATGGTCGACGAGTATCAGGATACTAATACATCACAGTTTAAGCTGGTTGCAATGCTTGCAGCAAAGTATGGCAATATATGTGTGGTTGGTGATGATGACCAGTCTATATATAAGTTCCGTGGAGCAAATATTTATAATATTCTTAACTTTGAAAATGTGTTCACAGGCGCTAAGGTTATAAAGCTTGAGCAGAATTACCGTTCGACGCAGACTATTCTTAATGCTGCAAATGCAGTGATAAGTAATAATATTGGAAGAAAGAGCAAGTCACTCTGGACTGATAACGGAGAGGGCGAGAAGGTCAATTATACTCTGTATGAGAACGGGTATGATGAGGCAGAAGGCGTTGCGAGTGGTATTGCAGAGTATGTAAGGGATGGCTGGAATTATAATGATGTTGCCATTCTTTACAGAACTAATGCACAGTCAAGAGCGCTCGAAGAAAAGCTGATGATTCACAACATTCCATATAAGATATATGGCGGACAGAATTTCTATCAGCGAAAGGAAATCAAAGATATTCTTGCTTATCTTAAAACTATTGATAATGGTCTTGATGGTCAGGCGGTTAAGCGAATTATAAATGTTCCGAAGAGGGGAATTGGTAATACAACGATTGACAGATTGCAGGAATATGCAGATTTTAATGATATTACTTTCTGGGAAGCACTTGTCAATGCAAAGGATATTGACACAATAAAGAATGCGGCACTTTCCAAGTTAGAGCCATTTGTTGACCTTATTGGAAGACTGCGTGCCAAGGAAGAATTCATGTCATTAAAGGAGCTTGCTGAGGCTGTAATTGAGGATACAGGATATATCGAGAGCCTTTCACAGAATGAAACAGTGGAAGAGGTTGAGGCAAGACGCGAGAATCTGGATGAATTCATTAATAAGGTAGTAAGCTATGAGGAGGGCTGTAAGGAAGCAGGCGAAGAGCCTACACTTTCAGGACTTCTTGAAGAAGTTGCCTTAATAGCAGATATTGATAATCTTGATGAGTCAGAGCCTCATGTAATGCTTATGACACTTCATAGCGCAAAGGGTCTGGAATTCCCAATTGTGTATATGACAGGAATGGAGGACGGACTTTTCCCAAGCTATATGACAATTGTGTCAGATGATTCAACTGAGATTGAGGAAGAGAGAAGACTGTGCTATGTTGGAATAACAAGAGCAGAGAAAATACTTAATCTTACAAGTGCCAAGTCGCGTATGGTGCGTGGTGAAACACAGATGAATAAGGTTTCAAGATTCATTAATGAAATTCCTAAAGAATATATGCACATAGAAAACAATTCCAGTGGGTATGCTAAAGGCAGGATTGCATATGGCGGGACATCAGATGAGCCAGATACAACAGGCATTAACATGCGTGCAACAGCCAGATCAATTCTTAGCAGCTACGGAAGCGGCACACCAGGCGGAAGGGCAGCAGGAACATATAGTTCAAGAAAGGTTAAGATAAATGGTGGTTCTAATCCGGGATTTGGAAAAGACCCTATGGAATTATTTGATCTTAAGAAACCAGAAAAGAGAAAGACTCCGGCAGATTCTGTAAGAAGTGCTTATGCAGGAATGCCTACACGAAGCGGCTTATCTTCAAGAAATGTAATAGGTGCTGCAAGAGGTGCAGATATAAGTGCAAAATCTTCAGGTGGACTTGGCTACAGTGTCGGTGATATGGTGAGCCATGTGAAATTCGGTGAAGGAAAGGTACTTGCTATAGAGGATTCAGCAAGAGACTATATGGTAACAGTTGAATTTGCAGAGTACGGACAGAAGAAAATGCTGGCAGGATTTGCCAGACTTAAAAAACTATAATGACAAATGTTTAACGCTATGCTATAATACATTTATTAAATCCGTGGTATGAAAGGAGATATTGTTATGAGTAAAGAAAAATTAGATGAGCTTATCGCAGCTACTAAATTAGGAGAACTTATTAGCAAGAAGGAAGATGAAGATAAGAAATGCTGCAAGAAGTGCAGCACAATTATCATAGCTGTTCTTGCTATCGTTGGTGCAGTTGCAGCAGTTGCTGGTATCGCTTATGCTGTATACAGATATTTTACACCAGATTATTTAGATGACTTCGATGATGAAGATTTCGAAGACGAAGATTTTGACGATGATTTCGAGGATGAAGACATCGAGAAGTAATGTAATAAGTGCGATATGATTGAAAGCCACAGCCGGCTTGATATGTCCATTAGGATATGTCAGCGGTTGTGGCTTTTTTATTGCATAATATTTAATTATTTCTTAATTGACATAGGGGTGTAATCAGTGTTATATTACTCAACCCTGTTATTAAGCAAAATTTAAGGGGAGGAAAGGAAATCGGGAATTTATGACATTTTATCAGGAGTTACAGTTAAGTTCGGCTGGTTCAAAACAGCTTATCAAGAACACACAGGATTCTAAAGAGAAAAGAAGACATATTCTTATATATAATTTTAAGGTGTATCTGGTTATGATATTCTGCGTCGCAGTAGTTACAGTATTCAGTAAGCTGCTGGGGAATAATAACAGTGTTGTCGGAGTTACAGTGCTTCTTGCGGTGCTGGTATTAAGACAGGCGGATTTTGGAATTAAGACATCACATGGATTGATTTCGATAATGGGAATATATGCGATATTGATAGCAGGACCGAGGGTTTCCAATATGGTACCGCCAGTTGCTGCATTTGTAATAAATGTTGTGTGTATTATGCTTCTTATGATAATGGGATGTCACAATGTAATTATGTATAATCATTCAACATTCGTTCTTGGGTATCTTTTGCTACAGGGATATGATGTCACAGGCCATGAATATATGATGAGAGTTGTGGGACTGCTTGCCGGGATGTTAGTATGCATGATTATTTTCTATAAGAATCAGAGGAACAGACCATATAGAAGAACATTTTGGGATTTGTTTAAGGAATTTAATATTAATTCAGCAAGGACAAGATGGTACATTAAGCTTACATTTATCGTATCAAGCGCTATGCTGATTGTTTCGCTGATGGGACTGCCTAGGGCAATGTGGATTGGAATTGCATGCATGTCAGTGTGTCTGCCGTTTTCTAAAGATGTTGATAAGAGAATTGGAAACAGGGCATTGTTTAATGTTGTTGGATGTGCGATTTTTGCAGTGATGTATATAGTACTTCCAGAATCAATGTATCCATATATAGGCATGATAGGTGGTATCGGAGTCGGATATTCCGCTGGTTATGCATGGCAGACGGCTTTTAATACATTTGGCGCATTATCAATTGCGGCGGGACTTTTTGGAATGCCTTATGCAGTTGCATTACGTATAGGAATGAATGCTGCCGGGGCTGCTTATACATGGCTGTGTGACAAGGTACTTGAAAGAATACATTCTGCAGTGCAGGCAAAGAATGCCAGCGTGGTGGAGTAAATGTGACTACTATACTTTAGCACATTTTTCTGATAAAATTATATAAGGTATGCCGTTATGTGAATAAGTGCTGCCAGAAACTATTAATATGTTAATAACAGGCACAATTCATGTGCGGAATGGAGTATAGATTGAAAAAAGGAAGCGTATACGAAGGTAAAGTTGAAAAGGTTGATTTCCCTAACAAGGCGACAGTGTGGGTGACAGATGAGGACGGACAGAAGGAAAAGGCAATCGTAAAGAATGCAATTCCTGGACAGACTGTCAGATTCTGCGTGAATAAGAAAAGAAAAGGACACTGCGAGGGCAGGCTTATGGAAGTTGTCGAGAAGAGTCCGCTTGAAACCAACCCGGCATGTCCACATTTTGGCAAATGCGGTGGCTGCACTTACCAGACAGTAGCTTACGAAGAACAGTTAAAGATTAAGAGCGCTCAGGTGGAGAAGCTTCTTAGTGAAGTTGTTTCAGGTGAGCTTCCATTTGAGGGGATAATCGGAAGTCCGGTTACAGAAGAATACCGTAATAAGATGGAATTTTCATTTGGCGATGAGTACAAGGATGGACCGCTTGCACTCGGACTTCACAAACGAAACAGCATGTATGATATTGTTCCGGTTACAGAATGTAAGATTATTGATGAGGATTACAGAAAGATTCTCACATGCGTTCAGGATTATGCAATAGAGAAGGAGCTTCCTTTCCAGCACAAGTTAAGCCACGAGGGGTATCTGCGTCATCTTCTTGTAAGAAAGTCTGTAAAGACAGGGCAGATTCTTGTTGATATCGTTACAACAACTCAGATTGAGCATGATTTCACAGAGCTTGTAAACCGCCTGACATCAATTGAATATAAGGGCACTCTTACAGGTGTTCTCCATACATTTAACGACAGCCTTGCAGATGCAGTAATTAACGAGAAAACTGAGCTTCTGTATGGTCAGGATTATATTGAAGAGGAGCTTCTTGGACTGCGTTTCAAGATAACACCGTTCTCATTCTTCCAGACCAATTCTCTTGGAGCGGAAGTGCTTTACTCTAAGGCACGTGAGTATGTGCTTTCTGGCGGATTTGGAGATGTGGCTGGTGTTGATGGCGCTGGGGATGACAGTGTTGCGGGAAATGCAGATGATACGGTGTCTGCTAAAGCTGCGGGAAATGTTAATGTTCAGGGAAATGCTGGCAACAAGCCGGTTATATATGACCTGTATACTGGTACAGGTACGATTGCGCAGATGTTATCTCCGGTTGCCAGCAAGGTTATCGGTGTTGAGATTGTTGCGGAAGCTGTTGAGGCTGCTAAGAAGAATGCAGCCCAGAACGGTCTTACTAATTGTGAGTTCATTGCAGATGATGTTTTAAAGGCGCTTGATAATATTGAGATTAAGCCTGATTTCATCGTACTTGACCCACCTCGTGACGGAATTCACCCTAAGGCGCTTGAGAAGATTATTGACTACGGTGTTGACAGAATGGTGTACATATCATGTAAGCCTACTTCGCTTGCAAGAGACCTTGTTACTCTGCAGGAGAGAGGGTATAAGGTGGAGAAGTGCTGTTGCGTGGATATGTTTCCTAATACGGGGCATGTAGAGACGGTAGTTCTTTTAGGTAGGGAAAAGGTTGATGGCTATGTTGATATTAATTTAGATGTTGAAAAGATTGAAGGTAAGGCAGGAAGAGCTACTTACAAAGAGATTAGTGAGTATGTTCAAGAGAAGTATGGTTTACATGTGCCAAATCTTTATATTGGACAGATTAAATCTAAAGTCGGTATTGATAAGAGAAAGAACTACAATATAGGCTCTGGAGAAGGAAGAGTACCTACGTGTCCTCCCGAAAAGGAAGAGGCTATTATGGATGCGTTTAGGCATTTTAGATTGATATAGGACATTTTGGATGGTGAGATAGTATGGCTGACAGAGGAGAACTGGTGTCGTTTAATTCTTATGGATGGCATAAAGGCTTTTATAATGATGATAATTATTCGGATTCACTTTTAAGAATACGATATTCTGATTATTTTGAGGAGCCAGATGATGATGAATTTCCTTATGACTCTGCATATGTTTTATTGAATGGATCATGTAATCATTTTGCTGTATCGTTAAGAAATGTTTTTTACTATAATGTACATGTTATTGAAGCAAAAGATAGAAAAGGATTTCATGCTTTTTGTCAGGTATACAAAAATAGGCAATGGTATTATGTTGATGCAAGAGGTATAACATCAAGTTTTGATGAATTTTTAGCGGGCATAAAAACATTTGTGAGAGATGAGTTTACAATTCGACCAATGGAAGAATGTGATTTGCAGGAATGGGAAAAGGATTTTAATTACAATAGTGAAGCATACGCATTTTCGGAGACTATAATAAAAGATTATAGTGAGTGCTATATCTTATAAATATTTTTCTTGCCATATAATATATGATTGAAAAATTGCCCGCGTACAGAATTACTATTTCACGACATAATGGTTGATGAAGTAGTATTCTTAAAGGAGGGCATAAGATGATATGCAGAGAAGAAGTTGAAAAACTTAGGGAGAGATATCGTGTGGTGATGAGAGTTCGTTTAATAAAGATGGATGATATTCAAGCACCGCCTATTGGGACAGTGGGGACTATTATAAAGGTAGATGATGCTGGAAATATTAGGGTTTCTTGGGACACAGGTTCGAGCTTAAGCATAATTCCAAATCGAGATGAGTTTGAGTTGCTTAATGGATGAAATAAAGAATAGAAGAAGACGGATTGCAAATTGTGCAGTCCGTTTTTTATTGGATATTTACAGATAAAGTGATGAATGTGGCAAGCAATGTCTTGTGAAAAATGTTATATAATGTTATATTTTATTATAGGTTGCTATAAAATGTTATGAATTTATATGGAGATTACTATGGAATTCAAAGATAAGATGATATATGCAAGAGCCATGCTGAAATACAGCCAGGCAAAGATGGCAGAAGAATTAGGAGTATCCTTTGCAACAATTAATAGATGGGAAAATGGAAATAATTCACCATCTAAAACTATGATTGTGCTATTTGAAAATTACTGCAAAAAGCATGGAGTATATTTTGATGAGGAGTGTGTTTCGAATGATTAAAGGATTATCTTTATTCGCAAATGTGGGTGTGGCTGAAACATATTTGAAGGATGTAGGAGTAGATATTGTCCTTGCTAATGAATTATTACCTGACAGGGCAAGATTCTATAAGCATCTTTATCCAAACTGTCAAATGATTTGTGGAGATGTTACAAAAAGTGAAGTGAGTGATGTAATTGTAGATGCTGCACTGCGTAATAACGTGGAATTTGTTATTGCTACACCTCCATGCCAAGGGATGAGTAAAGCTGGCTTAAAAGATAAAGATGATGCAAGAAATTTTCTAATTACTTATGCGATTGATATTATAAAGAGGGTAAATCCTAAGTATGTATTAATAGAAAATGTGGCACAACAATTAAAAACAACCGTTCTGTATCAAGGTGAAAAAGTGCTTATTCCAGATATGGTAAGTGCCGAATTGGGAAATGATTATTATATTAATAAGAATCATATATTGAATACAGAGAAATTTGGTGTTCCACAAAAAAGAACAAGAGCATTATTTTTATTAGTTAGAAAAGACGTAGGAAGAAATTGGGAAATACCTATTTTGAATGAAAAAATAGTGACACTTCGAGATGCTATTGGTGATTTACCTTCGTTGGATCCACCAATAAAAGAGTTGGGCATGACAGAAAAAATATTTCCAGATTATGAAGAGAAACGTCAGAAGGGACTTGCTGTATCAAAGTGGCATTATGCAAGACCTCATGTATGGAGAAATGTTGAATGTATGATGCATACACCACCTGGATGTAGTGCAAGGAAGAACCCTATATTTTATCCAAAAAATAAAGAGGGAAAACTTGTGGGTGGTTCTATTCAAGCATATACAAGAATGGAGTGGGATCAACCAGCACCAACTGTAACTACATATAATCATACTATTTCATCCTTTAGAAATGTCCATCCTGGTTATTGGGATGAAAAAACAGAATTATGTTCTGATCCTAGAGTATTGACTATTTTTGAATTAATGCGTGTTACCACACTACCAGATGATTGGGATATTCCTGATTGGGCATCGGAACTATTGATTAGACAAGTTATAGGTGAGGGAATTCCGCCATTGGCAATAAAGAAGGTTGTCGCAGAATTAAACTTAATGGAGCAAAAAGATGATTAATGGATTATCACTATTTTCAAATGTGGGAATAGCTGAAACATATTTGAAAGAATGTGGAATCAATATCGTTCTTGCTAATGAGATTCTTGAGGAACGAGCAAGATTTTATCAGCATATTTATCCGGAATGTGAAATGATAACGGGCGATATTACAGACCACAAGGTATTCGAAGAAATAAAAAATAAGGCACTTGCACAAAATGTGGATTTTATTATTGCAACTCCTCCTTGCCAAGGTATGAGTATTGCAGGACATAATAGCCCAAAGGATGAACGCAATTCATTGGTAAAATATGCAATTGATATGATTGTAGAATTAAAGCCACGTTTTGTTTTGTTAGAGAATGTAACACAACAACTTACCACACCAATTGAATATCATGGAGAAGAAATATTGATTCCAGAGTATATAGAACAAAGAATTGGTAAGTTTTATAACACAAATAAAGAAAAAGTAATTTTGGCTTCGGATTATGGAGTTTGTCAGATGAGAAAGCGCGCAATAATCTTGCTTGCACGAAAAGATACCTTATACCAGTGGGAATTTCCAGAACCAGAGGATGACACTAATAATACACTTGAGCATCTTTTTGAAGGGATTCCTGATATTTGGCCAATTATACGTGAGGAAAAATATAAGAATATGATTCCTCAAAATACAGATGAGGCATTGGCATTTCATAAATGGCATCGCCCACCAGTGCATTGTTGGAGAAATGTTGAATGCATGTTATATACATCTGCAGGCAACACGGCATTTGACAATCCAGTTCATTATCCAAAGCGTGCAGATGGGAAAAGAATAAAAGGTTTTGATACTACATATCATAGAATGTATTGGGAAAAACCTGCAGCAACTGTTACTAAATATAACGGATCCATAGGCTCTCAAAATAATGTTCATCCTGGTCGACCTTGGAAACTGGATGAAAATGGTGACATGATGTACACAAACCCAAGAGTTCTTACTATTTATGAATTGTTAAAGGTATCTACATTGCCTGAAGATTGGAATATACCGGATTGGGCAAAAGATGAATTAATAAGACATGTTATTGGGGAAGGAATACCGCCATTGATGATTAAAAAAATTGTTGATCAAATAAAGGAGATGTTGTAATGAAAATAAATTGTCCAACAAGTATGACGAATCCAGCTGCAATTGCGCCTCTTTTAGATGTAATAGACAAATATGGATCTATAAAAAGTAGAGAAGCTACTAATACGATATTTCCAACAGCTAGATCTACGGTGAGTCGTTGGAACCCAGAAAACCCCGATACACATAGTGAGGGTCAGTTGTTTCAGTATGGTCTCATTGAGTATATTCCAGGATCTGATGATAAAGAATTTAAACTGACTTTCCTTGGCAAACGTTTTTTAGAAATCTTCGAAAAGAGAGAAGGACAAATAAACGCTGAAGGGGAAAAAGACAAATATATCTGCAAGGATGGAATGGAATATGCATATAATGCAGTTCTAATTGATTGCCTACTGACATGGAAATTAACTGTTGGTGGAAAATCATTGCATCCAGGCTTACTTTTATTAAAATTAATGGTTGATTCAAGAATGAACGACTATATTTTTGAGAACGAGTGGGCATATGTTTGTAATTCGGATTATGCATGTACTCTTGATTATGAAAGTCTTGTGAAAGAAATTATAGAATTTAGAGAAGAAGGTATAGAACCACCTGTGGAATCTTCTGGAAATACATATGCTTTTTTGATTGCCTTTGCTAATAGTTGGCAGATTTTTGAAAAACAAGTCGTAGACTCCAAAAATAAATTTATATTAAGAGATATAACAAAAGGTAATTTAAAGTCTAAAATGCTCGAGATAGATACCCTTATGAAAGAGGATGATAGTATTCTTTCAAAAATATCTGAAAAGGATAAGATGAAACCTTTGAAGTACGATACGGAAGAAGCTTTTGATGATTATGAACGAAATAGAATTATTTTTGGTGCGCCAGGAACAGGAAAGAGCTTTTCAGTAAATAAGGATAGAGAGAAATTATTAAAGGATTTATGTGAAGATAATTACGAAAGGGTAACATTTCATCCAGATTATACATATGCTAATTTTGTTGGTACATATAAGCCGGTGCCAACTATTGACGATGATGGAAAAGAGGCAATAACATATAAATATGTGCCAGGTCCATTTATGCGTATATATGTTGAAGCGGTAAGAAGTGCACAATCTGATTCACCTAAACCATATTTACTTATTATTGAAGAAATCAATAGAGCAAATGTTGCAGCTGTATTTGGTGATGTCTTTCAGTTGTTAGATCGTGATGATAAGAATATAAGTGAATACGAAATCGAAACATCGAATGATATGAGAAAATATCTTTCTGATAAATTGGGTGTAGATGAGAGTATTGTAAAAAGTATAAAAATACCAAATAACATGTTCATATGGGCAACAATGAACAGTGCGGATCAGGGTGTGTTTCCTATGGATACTGCATTTAAGAGAAGATGGGACTTTACATACATAGGAATTAACGAAAATGATCAAGATATTCAAGGTAAAACTGTAGTGTTTGGTTCAAAAGTAAAACAACGAGTTGAATGGAATGCTTTGAGAAAGGCAATCAATGACTTTATGGCCAAACAAAAAATCAATGAAGATAAGCAACTTGGACCGTATTTTGTTTCAAAAAAGATTGTTGTGCCAGAAAGTGGAAATGAAATTGATAGTGATAAATTCATAAAAGTATTTAAGAATAAAGTTATTATGTACCTGTTTGAAGATGCAGCAAAGCAAAAAAAAGATAAATTATTTGAGGGTTGCTTCCAAAACAGTACTAGGTATTCTGAAATATGTAGAGAATTTGATGAGAAGGGTATCGGTATATTTAATCATGATATTCAGCTTGCATCAAATCCTGTCGACATAGTTGAAAATACGGAGGGGATTACAGGGTGATATCTGTATTTATTAGAGAACAAAAAAGATATACTCAAGATGAATTGTGTAATCTTCTTGAGTGTTCAGGTGATCTTGCAACTAACATAATAAAGAAGTTGAAGGGATATGGAGTTCTAAAAGCCGTAAAAGCAACAGATAAACAGAAGAATCTTTCAGAACTAGCTGATATAGATGTTGAAGTAGTCGATGTAGAAATAGGAGATGCTGAATTTTTCTATGTATTTACATTTGTTGGTGTTATTACGGTTTTTGGTAGAGTTCTAAAGTGTTATCCAAAGTATCTTTTACATGCCGAAAAACCAGTTAAAGAATTAAAGCAAGTTCTTCAAGTTCTTGAAAAGTACAGTGCAAAAGAACAGATTATAAGAATGTATAATAGTACTGATGAGAGTAAGTCCTTTAACATGCTTGCCGTGATATTGTTTCTTATGAATGATTATTTCACAAATGATGTATACAGTAACACCGAAGAAATAATAGAAAGTAATGGTTCGGGTGAAATACTGTGGGATAAAACGATAAATGAGACTTTTGCATTTCTTAGTAATAATAGACCTTATTATGTTGAATTACAGACAAGAAAACGTGTTAATGATGATTATGATTATTTTAAAAGACTTCATGAGTGTATCTTAACACAAGTATCTGCGGAAATGAAGGAAGCTGATTTACTTACATTGTTTGATTATACAGAAATCGATTTAACGGATGAAGAATTAGATGATTTTGGAGATAAGGAATATATTCTTTATAGAATTGAAAAAGAACTTAACATCCAGTTTAATACTAGAAAGCAAATGGTCTTGAAAACAATGTATGCTTATGTTGAGCGAGGTGGACATCTTAATGATATGGATTGCCTTTCAATCTTTGGTTCAAATAGTTTTCAGCGTGTATGGGAAGATGTATGTGCAGAAATAATGGATAATCAACTTGGTGTTAAATTAGGAGCAATCCCATTACCAAAGTCATTAGCGGAATGCTATGATAAAAATGATAAGCTGATAGATATTATTGAGAAGCCTATGTGGACGGCAACAAAACAGACTGCTACGGATACACTTATTCCAGATTTGATATCTATCAAAGGAACAGATTTTATTATTTCTGATGCAAAATATTACAATGCAATACTAATAGAAAATCAACGTCCAAAGGGGCAACCAGGGATTGAGTCTGTGACAAAACAGTATCTTTACCAATTGGCTTATCAGAAATTTATTAAGGAACATAATTTTGAATATATCAAAAATTGTTTCTTGTTACCAACGGAAGAAGATAAGGTTATTGTAAAAGGAGAAGTTGTTTTGGATATGCTATCTAATCTTGGATTAGAACCTATAAAAGTTAGATATATTCCTGCAATTGAGGTGTACGAGTGCTATTTGTCTGGGAAAAAGATGAATTATGATATTCTAGAACTTGATAATTAGATTAATAAATTATGAGAGTGATTTGTAAAAAGTCACTCTTATTTTGTAAACGGTCAAATCGATGTACCTTGACTTTTAAAAGACCGCTAACCACGGTCTTTTTGTTTTATGATATATTCTGGTAGCTTTGGTGACCATGGAAGAAGGTCTTCCAGAAATGAACGATCCGTATTGTCCATATGTGCCGGTATATGGGTCAGAAGATATTCAAAGTACTCATAAGGCTTTAAGTTTTTAGTTTTAACTGTCTCTGCTATGCTATATATTATTGCTGAGGATGTAGCTCCATTGATTGTATCTATCATTTCCCAGTTCTTCTTGCCTATACAAAAGCCTCTTATTGCACGTTCCGATGCATTGTTATCCATCGGGACTTCACCATCTTCAAGAAATACTCTCAGATATTTTTCCTGATTGAGTGCATAAGTGACAGCTTGTTTCAGTTTAGCTGTGCTGGCTTTTCTTTCGTTTGATTTAATGTACGCAAATAAAGCATCAACCAGTGGCTTTATTACCACCTGACGCTGTCTGAGTCTGTCTTTTGGCTTAAGCTCTTTCAGCTTATCCTCTTCACGGTAGACTGCCTGTATCTGTTTTATTATCAGATATGAAAGGCTTTCTTTCTGGGCAGCCTTTGGAACTGCCTTGGATGTGAAGCATTCCTTGTCCGCTGGTATTCATACAGGACTATCTGACTGTCTGAATACATATATCCGGAACGGTATACCCACATATAACTCTTTGAACCGGCAGGTCTACCGTCTTTATTTGCAAGCACAGGAGTTTCATCTGCCTGGATTACATGAAATCCATAAAGCTTCGTATGAAGATAATCATACATTGCTCCAAGATATTCATCTGCAAGACGTATCATCCAGTTAGCCATGTTCTGGCGTGTTATGGCAAGTCCGTATCTCTCAAACTCTTTTTCAAGCCTGTATAAAGGTACAGCATTTACATATTTGCCATTCATGACTGCCGCTGCAAGTGATGGCGTTACAGGACTTGATGGCAGTAATCCCTTTGGATGTGGTGCACGCTTCATATGTCCGTCTTCTTTACAGGCATATACACCTATATGGTGCTGATCAACTGTTATCTTAGCCGGTGTAAAGTGATACCTTTTAACAACTGTATCTGGAAGCTGTTTCCATCCCTTTTCACCGAATTCTTCTTTTAATTCTTCTTCTGTCATGTAATGGCCTATTCGCTCAACAGGAAGTCCTTCCATATCCATGACACGCTTGCCGGCTGTATTTTTCCATGTATGGCATTTATTTCCAGTTCTTCCGGCTCATTTGCATCAAGAACAGACACTGCTTCTGCTTCATTAAAGAATACTATCTTTCCATCTACTTCCATAAAACATATCTGGTTTGTATCAGACATTTTTTCAGTCTTTCTTCCAAACCTGTTATTATTGGCAACTCCATTGGTTTTTATTACAGCAGCTATCGCATCATTTTTACATACAGTATGTGTAACAGTTAATTCTGTTGATACCGGAACTTCTTTAGTTACAGGAAGTTCCACAAATGTAGCTGCCTGTCTTTCAAAAGTATCAATACATGTTTCTTTAAGCTTTCTCTGCCAGTAGTAATACTGGTCTTTTGATATGTTGTTTATCTCAAGTCACTTAAGTATCATCATGCCGCTTGAACGACATTCTTTTATTATGGCTGCCCACTTTTTAAGATTGTGCTGTGTTTCCAACTCCTTAGCATTCAATAATTATAACCTCCTGAAAAATTTGTGATAATTGTACGAATTGTACAATTCGTTAAAATCGTACAACTTGTGCAACTGGATTATTATGGTTATATCAAATTTTTCGGGGCGTTTGTAGGTACATGGGTTGGAGCGTTTACGTTGAAAATATTTATAAAATGATACGTGTAAATTTATTAAAAGTTGTTTTATTTATTTCAAGATAAAGTATTAGATTTTTAAAAATATAGAAGGTATAATAGTGATTGAATTGGAGGGGAAAATAAAATGGATTTATCAGAATTAATAATGCATATACAGCAATTGACGCCACAATTAGCATTTACATGTTGTGTTGTAAATGGTTCAATTATGACTTTGAAAGAAATTGAAGATATGGGATATGAGGAGTTCTGTTACAGATCAAGAATAAATATCCCACTAAAATTATATAAATATTTTCCTGATAAAGAAGTGTTTGATAAAATGGGAAATAAAGTAAATTATTCAAATATTGCATTAAAGAATAATACCGTTTATATGCAAGAGCCTAGATTATTTGATGATATTTATGATTCAGATATTAACATTGATTTTTATCAGTATCAAAAATATCGTCTTATGGAATATTGTAGAAGATGTGGATTAGTAATTGATGATGGAAAATCAACAGAAGAAATAGGAACAGAATTGTTAAAAATAATAATAAAATCAATTGAAAATAATAACGATTTTTCTCATATTTTTTCTACGGAAGGGGCATCACAAATAGAAAGTCTGACAAATGAAATCTTTAAAAACAAGATTATAGTTGGATTAGAAAATAATAAAGATATTGGACAAGTTGTTTTTAAAATTATGGAACAAGAATATCAAGATTATGTTAAAGAATTGAAAAATACATTTAGAATTTCATGTTTTGCTACAACACCATTTTCTCAATTAATGTGGGGAGGAGCATATGCAAATTGTCATCATGGATTTTGTATTGAATATACAGTACTTCCAAATGACAAAAAATATAAAGATATATTTTACAGCTTATTTCCTATGGTATATTGTAAAACACGACCTAATATTACAAAGAAATTAGTTAGTTGGAAAGATAGAGATAAAACCGAAGAATATTTGTGGGATATCTATTTTAATGGGACATTAAGAAAAAGTATTGATTGGGTATTTCAAAATGAATGGAGACTATTGATGCCATTTAAAAAGAAAAACGATAACGATTATAATGTTGAATTTTTTCCAATAACAAAAGTATATTTAGGTAATCGTATGGAAAGAGAAAGAAGAAAAGAGATAATGGATTTTTGTAACGATAGTAATATTCCGTATGTTGGGGTTATGAAAAATTCAGATGTATACGAAATGCAAGAGTGTAGTTTAAAATGTGAAGAGTGTTTTAAATATAAAAGTTCACAAAATTAAGAATAGATAGATGTGGATTGGAGGTATAATGATGATGCAAGAAGATAGAATTCCTAAGGTATTTATTTCATATGCATGGGAAAGTAGTGATTTGGTACTGAGTTTAGCACAGAGATTAGTATCTCATGGTGTGGATGTTGTTTTAGATAAATGGGATTTAAAAGAAGGACAGGATAAATATGCATTTATGGAACGATGTGTGAATGATTCTGAAATCACAAAGGTTCTTATTATTTGCGATAAAGTATATGCTCAAAAAGCAAATGAACGAATGGGGGGAGTAGGGGATGAAACTGTTATTATTTCTAGTGAGATATATGGAAATATGAGGCAAGAAAAGTTTATACCAATTATTGCTGAAAAGGATGAGGAAGGACATCCATATGTCCCTACATATATCAAAACTCGGATATACATTGATTTATCAAATGTTGAAACATATGAGGTGGAATATGAGAAACTGCTTAGAAATATATATGAAAAACCACAGGTTATTAAACCACAATTAGGAAAACGACCAGAGTGGATTGATGATGTAAAGACAGATTATTTTTCAATAAAGGATTTGATACGACAAATTCGAGGTAGTAATACAGATGCAAAGCGTAGAAGTTGTATAGCCAGATTTCAAACATCTTATATTGATACTTTAAAAATATTTTACGAAAAAGATTCAAGCGCAGAACGAAAATATGAATTGTTTTTAAATACAAAAATTGTTAGGGATTTGTTTTTAGACTTTGTAGAGGTATTATCTGAAACGGAGATAACATATGCAGATATATTAACAGAGTTTTTTGAGATCATGTATAATCAATTAACTTGTATTAACACATTTGAATCTAATATTATTTCTGCTTCAAGCGAAGATGTAGATGTGTTTAAAAATCTTATTTGGGAGTTATTCATTTGTGTTATAGCGTTTATGCGTCATTTAAAGGATTATTCTGCTATAAATACAATGTTAACACATACATATTTTTTAAAAACAAATATATTTGGTGATGAAATCAAACCTAATAATTATACAGCATTTAGGTATTATAGTCGTGTGATTGAACATTGCTATAAGCCCAATACTGATATGAAAAATAAATATACTCTTATGGGAGATACAATATGTAATAAAAGAGAAAAATTGCCTATATTCACAAGTGAAGCTATAGCAGAAGCTGATTTGTTTTTATATCAGGTATGTAATGCATATAATCTTGCTGAATCAGGAAATGGTTTGCATAGAATAAACTGGTTTCCTACATGTTATATATACGTAAAAAATGCTCCGATAGAATGGGAAAAAATGAGGTCTAGACAATATTGTAAAAAGATGATGATATTGTTTGGAGTAGAAAGTTTGGAAGAATTAAAAAAGGTTGTTATGAAATGTCAATATAATAATGAGATGAAATATCAATATAGTTGGGATGCTGCTCCGGCTATATTAAATTATATAGAAATTGATGAGATAGGAAGTTTGAATTAAAAATCTATTAACAGAATTAGATTTTAAATACTATATTTTTAAAAATAGTAAGAAGGGACAAGTTTATGAAGAAGTGGGAAAAGTATTATATTGGTATTACTGGTGCCATATTTATTATAACATGTATCATAAGTATTATTTTTTGGCGTAATGTCAGTCACTTATCAGAAGTAACGGTTGTGATTATAAAAAAGATATTATGTATAATTATATTATTGATAGTAGTTGCTATGGCTGTTTATGTTATTATTCTCGGAATTATTAATATGAAAAGGGGAATACATAATATTAAGAAGTGTGATGATGAACTTTTTACAAAAATTGATCAATATAAAAAATGTTGGGGTGAAGACAACAATTATTATATAAAACAAATTGAAATAATAAATTTGCTTTATAAAAAGAATGGAAAAGTTGATGAATTAGTAAAAAATAAAGAAATAGAAAGATTGTATGCACGTGCAGATTTTCTTTTGGTTCAAAATTCTTTATATGATAATTTAACAACATGTTTTAGTTCATTGGTTATATCTGTTATTGCATCATTTGTATGTCAAATGATGCAATGTGAAAGTGTAATTCTTATGTTTGTATGGATGATAACGATATTAATTTGCTTTTTTGGAATTGTTTTGTCAAGATATGCAAAAAAGGGACATGATGGATCATATAGATATTATATTGATGAATATGAAAGAGAATTATTGATGGAGAAAATAAGGGGCTTAGAAAATGAATTAATAATTACAGATCAAGACGAACAGATTTTAGAGACAAAGCAAGTTGTAATAAATGAACTTATTGAGATTAGACAAAAGAAAAAATTTAAAAAACAAAAAGAAAAATTAGAGACCGATATAAAGCAAGTAGGACAATTAAATTTATGCATGGGTGATTATACTACATATTATATTCAAAAAATTAATATAAAAGGAGTGTCTGGGTGCTTGGTTTATGATCTTGAAAAAGGGAAAGAAAATAATTACATGGGTGAATTAAATTTAATAAATGAAGATTACTCAATTTTATATCAAATATTAAATAGATATGATCTCATATCATATTATGAAAGAGAAAAGTAAAAAAGTATAAAAATATTTTAAATATATAATTACATAGAGAGGTTATCAATAATTAAACAATCAGGTTAAGCAATTAAAAGGAGGTAATCCTATTTGAAAAAGAAGAAAGAAGAAGTAACAATCCGTTCCAGTGCGGCAGAATATCTGACATATGTTGCATCTGTTGGTGAACAGCAGGACAGTGTTGAAATGCGCTACGAGGATGAGAATATATGGCTGACACAGAAGATGATGGCTACATTGTACGATATAGGAACAAATACAATCAATTATCATATTAAAAAGATATTCGAGGATAGTGAACTACAGGAGGATTCAGTTATTCGAAAATTTCGAATAACTGCTACTGACGGAAAAAGCTACAATACAAATCACTATTCCTTGGAGATGATTATTGCCGTAGGCTTTAAGGTCAATTCTGAGCGTGCGGTTCAGTTCCGCAAATGGGTGAATCAGATTGCAAAAGATTACACCATCAAAGGCTGGGTCATGGATGATGAAAGGTTAAAAAGAGGAACATATCTGACGGAAAAGTATTTTGATGAGCAGTTAGAGCGTATTCGTGAGATTCGTGCAAGCGAAAGAAAGTTTTATCAGAAAATTACAGACCTTTATGCTACTGCAATAGATTATGATAAAAATTCGGCTACAACAAAGAGATTTTATGCTACTGTTCAGAATAAAATGCATTATGCGGTTCATGGACACACAGCATCAGAGCTGATTGTAGAAAGAGCAGACCATACCAAAGAACATATGGGATTAACTACTTGGGCAGATGCTCCTGAAGGAAAAATTAAGAAAAGTGATGTTACAATTGCTAAAAATTATTTGAGTCAGGATGAAATGAAACAATTAAATCGTATGGTTACTGCGTATTTAGATTTCGCTGAAAATATGACACTGAGGCATATTCCATTGACTATGGAGGATTGGGAAAAGCGTCTTAATAGTTTTATTGAAATGTTTGATTATGGGATTTTGCAGGATGCAGGTAAGGTGTCTGCTGAGATTGCAAAGCTTCATGCTGAGACTGAGTTTGAGAAATATCGAGTTGTTCAGGACAGATTGTTTATGTCTGATTTTGATAAGTATATGTTAGAGTTGGAAGAAAACGCAAAGAAATAAGAATATGATTCAGTGGGATGATGAAGTTGCTGGGACAAATTAATTAACGAGAGGGGTTTAACATGAATTTTGAATGGATTGATTATTATACGGAATTTGCAACCAAATTATTGACATTTAAAGATAATAGAGAAGAATTAATACATAAAATATATAGTATTTATGACAATATAGGTATAAGTGTTCCCAAGTTGGAGAAAGATAATGAAATTACAGACATTGATCCGTTCACTGTATTCGGGCTGTTTAATAAAGGTATAACTAATAATAACCGTATATTAATTCTTAATGGAATTGCTTCAGAATTTCAAATATCCGCAAATGTACCGGATAATTTTGATGGGGTTCCGGTATTAAATAATTTAAAAGCTACATTCTATAGTTTTATAGATGAAAGAAATGATAGTGATATAGATAATATATGGGGATTATTTGAGGCTGCAATAAATTTCTCGGAATCAGATACTAAAGAAAATCTTGAAAAATTTATAGAGTATTACAATATAGTGCATGAGCAGAGATGTATTAAATGGAATATAACAATTGGATTATATTGGATACGACCATATACATTTATTAACCTTGATTCTAGAAATCGCTGGTATATGATAGATACCAATAATATGCCAGATGAATTTGTAACTGCCATAAATAAAAAATTAAATAAAGTTCCATATGCAGAAGAATATCTTGAGATAAGAGATATATGTCAAAAAACATTTGAATCAGCAGAATGTAAATATAAATCTTTCCCAGAATTATCGTATTATGCATGGATAGAATCTGAAAGAGTGAATAAAGAATTAAAATCAGAAGATAAAAAAGCATCTAAGGCTTACTTTTTAAGATGGTTCAAACCATTGATACAGGCATTACGGGATTTAGGTGGTTCAGGTACACCTGCACAGGCAAGACAAAAAATTGTAGAAAATGAAAAGCTTACAGATGAAGAGATAAGCATTAAAAGAGGTAAAAATAATGCCAATAAATTTGAAAATGAAGTGGCATTTGCAAGAAGCTATCTGGTAAAAACAGGATATATTGATAAAAGTGTCTATGGTATATGGACACTTACTGATGCAGGAAAAAATGTAGAAATGACAGACGAATTAGCGTCGGAAATATTTAAAAATGTTGTTGCAGATACACAGAAGAGAAGAAAAGATGATGAAAATACATTTTCTGATAGTGATGTAGATACAGTGCACTATTGGCTTTATAACCCTGGGCAGGGAGCTGAGAAATGGAAAGAGTGCTGTGATAGAGAAGTTATGCTTCTGGGTTGGGGTAAAATAGGAGATTTAGAAATATTTAATACCAAAGATGAAATAAAGCAGCAACTTAAGCAGGTATATGGCAATGAAAGTTCTTACATAAATTTATCTAATACATTATGGCAGTTTGCTCATGATATTAAAATTGGAGATATAATTTTTGTTAAGAAAGGAAATAGCAGTGTTATTGGAAAGGGTATAGTAGAATCTGATTATAGTTATGATTCAGATTGTGACAGTGAATATAGAAATGTTAAAAAAATCAATTGGATAAATGAAGGATTATGGTCAGTTCAGCAGAAATTGCCACAAAAAATGCTGGCAGATATTACTCCATATACTGATTTAGTGCAGGAATTAGATTCTTTATTTGAAAATATTGATGATGAAGATGAAAAGGAAATTGTATATCCTGAATATACAAGAAAAGATTTCTTAAAAGATGTTTATATGTCAGAGGAAGACTATAATAGATTAACAGGGGTTCTTTGTAATAAAAAGAATATAATTTTACAGGGAGCACCTGGTGTAGGTAAAACATATGTAGCAAAAAGACTGGCATATTCCATAATGGGAGTTAAAGATGTTGAGCGTGTAAAGATGGTTCAGTTTCACCAGAGTTATTCATATGAAGATTTTATTATGGGATTTAGACCAACACTTTCTGGGTTTGAATTAAAAAAAGGTGCGTTTTATAACTTCTGTAAAAAAGCAGAAATAGATAGTGACAATGATTATTTTTTCATTATAGATGAAATAAATAGAGGAAATCTCAGTAAAATATTTGGTGAGTTATTCATGCTGATTGAAAAAGATAAACGTGGAAGTGAGTTGCAACTTTTATATTCAGATGAAAAATTTGCAGTACCTAAAAATGTTTATATTATTGGAATGATGAATACAGCTGACAGAAGTCTTGCAATGCTTGATTATGCACTTCGAAGAAGATTTGCATTCTTTGATATCAAGCCGGGATTTGATACAGAAGGGTTTATTGAATACAAAAAATCAATTAATAACGAAAAATTTGATAAACTTATAAATTGTGTACAGAATTTAAATAATTCTATTTTAGCAGATGAATCTTTAGGAGAAGGATTCTGCATTGGACATAGCTATTTTTGTAATTTAAAACAAGAAGATGTTAATGAACAATGGTTATATGGAATAGTTGAATACGAGCTTATCCCATTGCTAAAAGAATATTGGTTTGATGAATCGGGCAAAGTACATGATTGGAGCGAGAGATTAAGGAGCGCAATTAGGTGATACCAATACAGAATATATATTATATGCTTTCATATTCGTTTAGTGTATTGAATGAACAGGGGTATAAAAGCATTGCTACAGAAAAATTTGATAATATTGCAGAACTTATGGCAGCAATATTGGTAAAGGGTATTGCAACGCAATTAAAACGCGGATTACAAAAAGAATACATTGGAAGAACAGAAGAGCTTTCATTGTTAAGAGGGAAGATAGATGTTTCTGAGTCTGTAAAAACTCAGACAATGTTAAAGAGTCAGATGGTGTGTTCATATGATGAGTTTTCAGTGAATGGATTGATGAACAGAATTTTAAAATCAACAGTGTATTTGCTTTTAAAGTCAGACATTTCGGCAAAACGAAAAAAAGAACTAAAAAAACTTATGGTATTTTTTGCAGATGTTGAGTTGATTGATTTAAATATTGTTAATTGGAATATTCAATACAATAGAACGAATCAGACATATCAAATGATGATTTCTATATGTTATTTAGTTGTAAAAGGACTTCTTCAAACCAATTCATATGGTAATACAAAACTAATGGATTTTATAGATGAGCAGAGAATGTGTTATTTATATGAGAAATTTATTCTTCAATATTATAAGAAAGAATTTCCACAGCTTTTAGTAAATGCGTCCCGAATATCATGGCAGTTGGATAATGGAGAGGAAACGTTGCTTCCAATTATGCAGAGTGATATTTCATTGCAAAAAGATAATACAGTACTCATCATAGACGCAAAATATTATTCACATACAACTCAGGTGAAATATGACAAACATACACTTTATTCTAATAATTTGTATCAGATTTTTACATATGTAAAAAACAAAGATTATGAATTTAGACAGCAAGAACATGAAGTTTCAGGAATGTTGCTATATGCAAAGACAGATGAGGATATTCAACCAGATAATGTATATCAGATGAGTGGTAATCAAATATCAGTTAAAACATTGGATTTAAATTTACCATTTTCAGATATATCCAGACAATTAAATGATATAGTTAAAATACATTTTGAATTGTAATCAGAAGATATATAAAAAGCACTTTCAACAAAGGGAGAGGTGCTTCTTACCATTTTATCTTCTTTAGCCCAGGATGAGAGCCGCAGCATTTCTGAAAATAGTACCTGGGGATTCGAAGAAGATTTGAACAGGGACAGCACAAAATGAGTACAAAGCGCTTCTTGGGTTATGATTCTGATGAGGAAGGACACCTTATTGTAAACAGGCAGCAGGCCAAGATTGTAGTCAGGCTTTATGAGGAGTTTTTATCAGGAAAGACCGTTGATTATATCGCCAGAATATTTAAAGCCGAGAAGATAAGGAACTGGGATGGAAAATACAACTGGCATGCAAGCACACTTGATTCCATGCTTCGAAATGAGAAGTATATGGGAGATACCATTTTGCAGAAAAGCTACACTGCAGACTTCCTTTCAAAAAGGCGTGTTGTTAATGATGGAGATCTTCCGAAGTATCATATTAAAAATAACAGTGTTTGAAGATGGCAGGCTTCAGATAAAGTTTTATGATGGAACAGAGTTTGAAGTAGAAACGGAATAAGGGAGTAGAGTTAAATGGCCGGTAGGTGAACCGAGAGTGGTTTGCTTACTGGCTTTTTTGTTGTACAAAATGAAAAAAAGTTTCTTCTTGACAAAATATTTGTCAATGTATAATATATAAACATAAGGAGGTGCCAACATGAATGAAATAGAAAGATTACAGGATAATTTATTATTGATAAGACGCGCCGCTGGGTGGACTGCTGAGGAGTTTGGCGAAAAAATCGGTGTTACAAGACAGACAATTAATAATCTTGAGGCAAAAAGAAATAAGCTAAATAAAACTCAGTATATTGCTATGAGAGCAGTAATCGAAGCAGAGATGGCAAAGGCACCAGAAGAAACAGAAATGTTGGGTTGCATATTAGAAGTGTTTGTAGACAACCCTGAGAATTATAATGAGAAGGATAAAGAGGAATTGTTGGCAAAGGCGAATATGCTTACACCATCAATTCTTGCAGGAACAACTTCTAGAAAAGCGGTATCTAAAGAGCTGATGGGAGCTGCAGGCGCAATGGGATTAGCGGTCACAATGGTAAATCCAGTCGTTGCAGTTGGCGCTGCAGTTGCAGGAGGCTGGCTGGCAAAAATTTTAAAAGAAAAGGAGTAGCGATATGGGAGAATAAATTAAAAAGAAAAAAGACATGAACTTTCAATCAGTTGATTCGTTACAATCAGTTGTTAATGTTGTAAACGAAGCTGCGGCTGCTTTAAATGATAAGAAGAGAACAATAAAGGAGAGTGCTATCCCGGAGGTTTTTTCAGGTGCATTGGGTGCAGGTATCGGTGGAATAGGTTCTTTTGCTGCGTTATATGGACTTGGTACAGTCGGACTTTCAGCAGCAGGAATAACATCTGGATTAGCCGCAGCAGGTAGTATTGTCGGTGGAGGAATGGTTGCAGGAGTTTTTGTTTTGGCGGCTCCAGCAGTTGTACTAGCAGCCGGAGGAGTAGGTGTTGCTTCACACTTGAAAAATAAACAGTTGAAGCAGGAAAAGGAAAGATTATATCAGGAAGCATTGAGGCAGCATGGGGCTATTATTAAAGCATTAAAGGAAGAAGTTAATGCTGATAAGGAGAGACTGGATTACTTGAAAAGTCTTAATATTTTATTGCAGAGGGCAGTTGAAGACTTACAGCATGATTTAGGTGTAGCATAGGAGGTGTTTTATGTCAGATTACGAAATAAGTAATGTTGATCCTAATCAAGAATTAGCAGAACAAGGCTCTGATAATTTTTGGTTGATAGCTGCAATTGGCCTTGGACTTACAACTATTGGGATTGGCATAAAAGATTTCTTTACCAGTAGAAAACTTAAACAAGAAAGAGAGAAGAATAAACTATATCAGGAGGTTTTAAAAAAGCATCAAGCTCAAATAAATGAGCTGAAAAATGAAAAGGAGCGTCGTGAGTATAGGGATAGGCTCTGGGCAGAAAATTCAAACTGAAATGGAGGAATAGTTATGGGAAAATATAAGTATTCTGAAGAAGAACAAAAGATGAATAATGTCCTGAAATATCAAGATGATCAACTTAAGGAACTATTGGCGGAGAGCCGAAGTACTCGTAATGAAACAGATGCAGAAATAGAGGCAATGGAGACTTTTTTGAGGAAAAGAGGTCTGGATCCTAGTAAAGCAGCTAAGAAAAGTACTGTTGTAGAGGCACCTAAAAAAGTAATGGTTTTACCTTCCTGGGAGAATCTTTGTGCAGAAGCAGAGTCTGTTGTCGGTGGTTCATGTGAGCTTGAATCAATATTTACTGAGGCTGAATTAAAAAGCAATGAGCTTGCAATTCAACAGTTAAATAAAGAATATAATCAGATACATAAACTTGATAAGACAGATATTGCTATAAGCGCAATTGCAGGTATTGTTGGCGCAGCAGTTGATATTCTTATGGTTGGAATTCCACAAAAAGGTCCAGAAGGCTTAGAAGCCGGTACCCTTTCAAACTTTATTAGAAAGAAATTTGATGAGGCTTTTTCAGCAGACGAAATGGAAAAATTGGCTAATTCTAAAGAGAGTAAGGTTCCCTTTGACGCGCAAGATAGTAGAAATACAACAATTCGTGTTGAAGGTTTATCAGCTTATTATCATAGACTACTTTCTCTTGGCCATGATCCGTTATTGGGTTTTGTAGTTGGAGTGTTTGATATACTAACGGGAAGAATGACAACTATTGACAAGACTGGAAAATTCGTATCGCAGGTTATGGAAAACTATGCTGATAGAAAAGAAAGCAATATCTTTGCAGCATTGGCAAAACAGCTAGCTCATTTTAAATCAGATATTACGACTTCAATGGGATTGCCAGCCCCTTTAATGGGAGTGTTTAATCTATTTCAGTTTGGTAGTATTGGAGAGTATGAGCAGACTGTTGCTGAAATTGTACAGGGTATGTACTATGAAGGATATGACTTTATTCATTTCTGTTCAATGTCAATTCCTGTAATGATAACAGAAGTGATTGTCAGAATATCTTATGCGATTAAGAGAATAAACGAGGGGAAGCGTATACGTGACTCCATTCCATTCTCTTTGAATAGAGAGAAACATCCTAAACTAGCATCAATGTTATTTATAGCGCATTCTGGTGCAACTGCTATTAATGCTGGAAAGGTGTATTTCACTAAAAATCCGATGGCAATAAACTATCCACAGTGGGTCGCCTTTGCTAAGTACTCGTATAAACAGCTTAAGTGGGGCGTGGTAGAAAAGCCTCTAGCTAGAGAGGCTTATGTGGCTGGAAAATTAGAGGATAGTTGGAAGGAACTTGAAATGGAAATCAGTGAGTCTTTCGAGGAATTTTCAAAAGATTATTATGTGGTTTTCGAGTAAACTGGCATCGAATTGTTATAGAAAAGTGGAGGAGTGACAATTTGACAAGTGGAGAATTAAGAAGGAGATGATGAGTTGGATTATACAAGTTTTTTTTATTCAATAGCTGGCTGCTCGGCAACTATTATTGCAATTATTGGTGGTTTTATAGCGTCAAAATTAATTAGTATTAGCGCAGACAGAGATAAAATTTTAGACAAAATCAAGGAAATTGAGGATGAATTGGATATGAAAACTAGGCAATACAATGAAGCTATGGAAGAACTTAATGCTGATGATGCCTTTGGTTTTGTTAGAGATAATATATCTATGCTAATAGAAAATAAAAGCATAGATGTTGTGTATAAAACAGAAGAAAAGCCATGTCTCGATTATAACGTAATGGAAAAGTATTGGCGTAGAGCTTTGGATATATGCAAAGAAATAGTCAATTTAGATGAAGATGAAATTTCAAATGTGAATTCGGATAAAGTTCCAGTGATATTGGCGAATAAATATGTAAATGATTTTGACTATAGAGTTTGTGAAAAAATAGTACATGAAATTGAGAAGAATACTAAGAAGCGTAATTTGAATTCTTTTTTTGCTAATTCATTAATTGATGCTGATGATATTGTTCCACAAACAGCCGGGATCTGGTATCATAAAAAACGAAGTGAGGCTGAGAAAGCGGAATTAAGAATTGAAGAACTAAAATTTGAAAAAAAGCAATATGAAGAAAAAAAGCGGCAAATAAAAAAGCCAAAAGGAATGAAATCAGGATTGAGCATTTTTGTTGCGTTTTCAATTCTTGGAGTGATTTTTCCATTGATTTGTGCGTTGAAGAATAGCATATACAAATTTGAGAACTTGTGTATGCCGATTGTAGCACTTATTTTCTTTGGGGGATGTATATTTATCACATTTGTATATTTGGCGTTATTATTGAGATGGAAAAATGTTGATATGGAGGTGACGAGACATGAAAGCAATAGTCCAGAAGGTAAATTATAAAAGAGGTTTTGTGGCTTACGAAATAGAGGGTTACGATTATGGCTGGCTAGAAATATTAGATTCGGTTGAGGTGGAACCAGAAGAAGAAATAGAAGGTCCTTTTACAGAGTTGGGAGAAGCTAATATATATATAAAGAGTACAGGCGAAGCAATTAAAGTTTTTATTGAAGATTATGGAATGTCGAGACAAAAGGCTATAGAAATGATTATGAGATAAGTCCGCCGGAATGGTGCAACTTTCTGTAATTCGTATTCAGGAGTGCAAAAAAAATAACAAAAGCACCAAATTGTGCGCGAATGTTAATACGAATCAAAGTTATACCGCATGTCGAGACAGTTGTTCTTTTGTCCCAATTGAAACAGAAGCCGGATGATTATATTAATGTCACGATTGAACTTGATAATGTGGATATAACATCTGCAGAGACTAAGGCAACATATGATGAGATAAAGAAGTATGTGGCTGAACATAATGCCGGCATGAAGGTTTCCAATCTGTATATTTCACAGGTAAAGAGAAAATGCGGAATTGAGGTTGGAAAGAATTCTGCCCGTTGCAACGAGGAGAATGGACTGCTTGCAGCGCAATTGTGGAGGCATTGAAGCATTTTAAGATGAATAGTTAATAAAGAGAGGTGCATATGCTATGCCAGGTATACTCGTGGTTGAAGAT
>OGLI01000211.1_pt1 | contig 59202 bp, 39 predicted proteins | sample 1572661 | NCBI WGS metagenome assembly OGLI01 (sample SAMEA2581901, study PRJEB24529) | metagenome | biome: Human gut stool | place: China | collected 2011 | reverse complement strand
GCTGCATAGCCGAAAGGCAAGCAGTATTGGTGTCATGGACGCACCCTGAAAAAAGGCGGTATCCCGCCAGATTTCAGATGCTCTGGTAACTCAGTTGCCGAGTAGTTCACTGACAGGAAAAAGTCGCAAGCAGCAGTTTTTTTTGGGGGTTCCGGCAGAACTTTCAGCTTAATTTCAGCCTTTTACCAAATTCCTGACACATCCCCCTGCTAATATGGAAACCAGAAACGGAAAGCAAAAGGCTTAAGCAGGGCGGGAGGTCAATATGAAAAAATATTCCAAAAAGAAGAAATGGATCGCGGCAGGAATGTCCGTGGTTTTAGTCGGCGGAGCAGCCAGCGGTATTTATTTTAACACTCATCACCGTTCGTTTCAGGCAAAGGCAGAAACAGCGTCCGTACAGACAGCAACGGTGGAAAAGGGTGATATTTCAACGACCATAGTCGGAACCGGAAATCTGGAGGGCAGCAGTGTACAGGATGTGACGATGCCGACCGGCGTAAAAGTGGATAAAGTTCTGGTAGAGAGCGGCGACAGTGTTCAGAAAGGAGATACGCTGGCAACCGTAGATGCCGATTCGGTAAAACAGGCAATGCTCGATGTGCAGGAAGAGATCGACGAGCTGGATGAAGAGATCGAAGAAACAAAAGATGACAGCACATCGTCTTATGTTACGGACAAAGTATCCGGAACGGTCACGAAAATCTATGCGAAAAAAGGCAAAGGCGTCAGCAAATATATGGCAAGAAAAGGTGCCCTGATGATCATCCGGATGGATGACGAGAACAAAACAGAAGTAGCAGTGACCGCAGCAGTCGGAACCGTCAGCAAAATCTACGTTTCTGAGGGTGATAACGTCAGTGCCGGTGACAAACTGCTGTATCTTGCCGACACCGGTGAAAGCTCAGAGTATCTCAGGCTGGTTTCCGGGCGAAAAGAACTCGCAGAATATATGCAGGAGCTATCGGAACTTTCAACAAAAAATAAGATCACGGCCGACTTTGACGGAACCGTGCAGGATGTCAATGTGACGGCGAGCAGCACATCTGGAAGTTCAGGCAGTTCCGGAAGCAGTGTGTCCGTGGTGCCGACATCCGCGTCCGTGTCATCTGCGACGACATCATCGAAAACAGTGACATCCGCATCGGCAGTAAGTACTGCGGCCTGTAAAAACAGTGCAAAAGCATCCTCTGGCATGGTACTGTGCACGGCGGCTGTGAAAACCAGTGCGACAGCAACTGAAAGCAGCAAGGGACAGACGGAAAAGAGCAAGACCGAGACGGAAAGTGACAGTGAAAAGGAGTCACAGAATGAAATCCAGAAGATTTCCGTGGAAAGTATCAAGGATCTTGTGACGGTACCGGTGACCGGTCAGACACTGCAAAGGGAGATCAAAGAAACCGATCATTATACCGGAACGATCGTCTGGGAGAGTACAGATCAGACGGCCGCAGCAGATACCGTTTATACGGCAAAAGTGACATTGACTGCAAAAAGTGACAGCGAAAAACAGTATGTATTCCCGGAAAATGTAGTGATCAGCCAGAGCGGTACACAGAACAATCTGCCGGCAGGTGCGAACGGTACGCAGAGCAATGATGCAAACAGCACGCAGAACAATAACAGCAGCAATGGAAGCACAGGCGGTACGCAGAATACAGGGAATGCAGGAACTTCCGGCAGTGTGAGTGTATCGGGAAGTGCGGGCGGCAGTTCTGCCGCTTCCGGAACAGATACGCAGAGTGCAAGTGCCACTTCTGCATCGACCGCTTCTTCCACCCAGGATTCGGACAGCAATATCAGTGATGTGACTGCATTCACGCTGTCACCGGATGAGACGATGAACCTGTCGATCAGTGTGGATGAGCTGGATATTCTTTCTATCGCAGAAGGACAGAATGCAGACATTACCTTTGATGCTCTAGAGAACCAGACCTTTACCGGAACGGTGACATCTGTTTCCGGTACTGCATCCGTCAACGGCGGTGTGGCAAAATATACGGTTGAGATCGAGATGGAAAAAGATGACAATATGAGGATTGGCATGAATGCATCTGCGACGATCAAGGTAGAAGATGCCGAAGATATTCTTCTGATCCCGTCTGCGGCACTGCAGGAGCGGGGAGATTCCGCCTTTGTCTATACCGGACAGAGCGAAGATGGCACACTGACGGATGAAGTGGAAGTCGAAACCGGTCTTTCCGACGGCAGCAATGTTGAGATCACAAGCGGACTTTCCGAAGGCGACACGGTTTACTATACAAGAACGATAAGTGACAGCCAGAGCGGTGCTATGCAGGGATTCGGAGGATTTGGTGACGGTCAGATGCCGTCCATGCCGTCCGATATGCAGGGCGGTCCTTCCGGCGGAAACGGACAGGGCAGAGGTCCTGGCGGAACACATCCAAATCAGTAAGGCGGTGATGACGATGATTACATTTCGGGATGTTTCTAAGATTTATCATATCGGAGGCGAGGAGGTAAGAGCACTCGACCATGCTTCCATGCAGATCGAACAGGGAGAATTTGTCGGTATCATCGGACCGTCAGGTTCCGGCAAATCTACGCTCATGAATATCATGGGCTGCCTGGATGTGGCGGATGAAGGAGAATATATCCTCGACGGCCAGCCGATCGAGCATTATTCAGAGAGGGAGCTGGCAAAGATACGCAATCACAAGATCGGATTTATTTTTCAGAATTTTAATCTGATACAGAAAATGTCTGCTGAGGAGAATGTGGAACTGCCTCTGATTTATCAGGGCGTTTCGGCACCAGAACGCAAAAGGCGGGTGAAAGAGGCACTGGATCGCGTGGCACTTGGGAAAAGACGGACGCACAGACCGACCGAACTATCCGGAGGACAGCAGCAGAGGGTGGCGATCGCAAGGGCAATCGTGACAAGACCGTCGCTGTTTCTGGCAGATGAGCCGACCGGAAATTTGGACTCAAAAACAGGAGAAGAGATTATGCGGCTGTTCCATGAGCTGCACGATCAAGGCAACACGATCGTTCTGATCACGCACGATGAGGGGGTGGCACTTCAGGCAGAACGTCGCATTGCGATTTTTGACGGGCATGTCCGGGAGGTGATGGAATGATCTTTCAGTCAATAAAAATGGCATGGAATTCCATCGCATCGAACAAGATGTGTTCCTTTCTGACGATGCTTGGTGGCATTGCGGTGATTTCCCTGGTGGTCGGCGGAATCGGCATCCTGAAAGTGGCCGGCATGTTTGTCAGTGACATGAGCTTTTCCATATCACCGCAGGTAACGGCACTGGCAGTTGGATTCTCAGCATTTATCGGTATTGTCTTCGGTATTTATCCGGCGTGGAAAGCCGCCAGAAAACATCCGATCGACGCACTGCGTTATTCTGGTTGACCAAACGGGAAAAACTTTATATAATAAAATCACGAAGGGTTTCGTGGTGAAATAGTCAAAAAAAGGAGGAATTTTCAGCGAAATAGGGAAATTTCTCCTTTTTTGTAATACCAGGTTAAACCAATCAAAATGTATGTTTATCCGACAAAGCGATGAGGGAGGCAGAAATGAAAAGTACAGAAGAAAGATTAAAAAAAGCGGCACTGGGAGCAGGATGCCTGTTTCTGGCACTGGGAGCATTTGAAATGCAGAGCCATGCAGCAGATGCCGCATCCCAGGTGCAGTCAAGAGCGTTGCTGGTCACACGCGGTGACTACGAAGGAACGGAGTATGATCTGACACCGGGACCGCAGAATGACGGAGTGAATGTAAGCCGTATGTTACAGAATGCATATGGCGGACAGAATATTTCCATTACCACGGAAGAGAAAACGAAAACAAAAAGTGAATTAAAGAAGGCGATTCAGACTGCATTTGCAGATTCGGATGCGGATGATGTCAATTATTTTTATTATTCCGGGCACGGACAGCAGGATGGACTCTGTCTGGAAATGGGAAGAAGCCGTGAGAATGTTGTGACGCCGCAGGATCTCTATGACTGTTTTGCAGGTATCGAAGGAAAAAATGTGCTGATCATGGACTGCTGTTACAGCGGCACGATGGGTTCGCAGACCAGGAGCATTGGGCTGCAGAGTCTTCTTAAAAACACAGTCAGCCGGGATGAGGCAGCAGAAACTTTTGTCGATCAGTTTACGGAAGGTTTTGCACAGGTGGAAAAAGAAAATCAGGGATTTCAGAGTCGGACGGTGTTAAACAGCAGCCGTTTCCGTCTTCTGATGGCAGCGGCAGATGACGAACTTTCCAATCAGGTGATCCGAGGTGATAACAGCGATATCGGAGACGGCGGAAGCGAAAATGAGGAAGCATCTGCAGAACGTACAGAACCGAAACAGGCCTCCGCCTACGGTGTGTTTACCGGATCGCTGGTCTATGGAAACGGCATCCATGCAGAACTTGCAGAGACGGACGTTGATTTTGAGGATGCCACGATCGGCACGGCACCGGCGGATTATGACGGGGACGGAGAGATCACCTTTAACGAGATCAAACGTTTCACGCAGAACCATTGTGTTGCAAACCATATGCGGATGTATCCGTCAGACAATCAGGAGATGTTCCTGCCGGCGGCACAGAAAGCAGAGAAGGCATCTTTTGAGAAAGCAATTCTGCATTATGCAGAAGATGGAACGCCGAAACTTCAGATATCTTATCAGGCAAGAGAAACGCTGAATGCAGAGGTTGCCTGGTATTATGCAGGGTCTGCATGGGGCCTGCAGCAGCTTTTGTTTACCGTTTACGATCCGGAAGGACTTCCTGATTTTGAGAAAGATGCCGGTGTGGAGAAAGTGGATGGAAAATCCGGAATTTCACTGAAACAGGGAAAAGGCAGTTTTGAAATAACAGTCGGAGATGAACAGACCAGATATTATTCCGGCTATTTTGCCTGCATGATCCGCACAGAAGGCTCGGATTTTTCTTATATCATACCATTTGCGGCTTCCGCAGAGGATCCTTCTCTTATCAATGATATGACGCTGTCGGCAACGGAAGAACATGCACTTTCTTCTGAAGAGGAATGGGAACTTCTGGCAGATTTTGGATTTTATGTTTCCGAAGAAGGTAGCGATGCCGTACCGGAATTTCCGATACCGCTTATGAGCTGCAGGATCCTGGATGCAGACGGAAACACCGTGCGTGTGCTTGCGGATCAGGAAATGGCAGAGATCGTGCAGCCGGACGGCACGGGAGAGTATCAGTGCCGTGCTTATTTCTGGTGGGACTGCCGTGATGAAAAGGGCAATAAAGTGAAAGCAGGTACTTACACTGCAGTGGTAACGGCAGAAGATGCATCAGGCAGCAAAACACTGGAAAAGGAAGTAAAACTTGCAGAGGACAGAAGTTCGGAAACCGAAACGGAGAGCGAATCCGAAACAGAAAGAGAAACCGAAACGCAGCAGCCGTCTACGGAAGCACCGAATCCGAATACCGGAAAAGAAACCGAAAAGAAAGATCCGGCCGGAAATCATACAGAAAGCACGGAGAAAAAGGAAGTGCAGAGTATTTCTCTTGTCAGCCGTTCTGCTTTTTCCGGTCAGGAAAAGAACGGTGCCAAAATCGTGATCGGAGTCAGAGAAAGTGTTCGTTTAAATCCGGTGATCACACCTGCTGATGCCGCAGATCAACGTGTGACTTACAAAAGCAGCAACAACAAAGTGGCAAGTGTCACACAGGGCGGTGTGATCCGGGCAAAGAAAAAAGGAAATGCCGTGATCACGGTCACAACTGCAAACCAGAAGACCTGCCGCATCAAAGTGACGGTCAGACAGGCACCAAAGAAGGTTACGATCGGTGCAAAAAACAGGACACTGAAAAAAGGAAAAACCCTCCGGCTCAGGGTGAAACTTCCGTCCGGAAGTGCCGCATTCGGCATCCGATACAACAGCAGCAGGAAAAAAATTGCCACGGTGGATGCAAAGGGAAACGTGAAAGCCATCCGGAAAGGAAGTACAGTGATCACTGTGAAACTTTACAATGGAAAGAAAGCAAGACTGAAACTTACAGTCAAGTAAACGTATTGATGAAATTGAACTGAAAATTGTAAAAAGAGTATAATAAAACTGAAAAAAGAGCTGGAATGTACAGCAAAAAATACAAGAAAAGAGTCTGTTTCCGTCGTTTCGGAAATGGACATTTTCTTTTTGTTGTGCTATAGTAAAAATATATGGGTAACAACAGATTAGTAATTTTTTTCAATAAGGATACTAATTGAATTCCGCAAAAGGAATCTTTTTATCCAGCATCATTTTAAGGAGGTATAATAAAATGGCTAGAAAAATGAAGACCATGGATGGTAACCATGCAGCAGCTCATGCTTCTTATGCATATACAGATGTTGCAGCTATCTATCCTATCACACCTTCATCTGTTATGGCGGAGGCAACAGATGAATGGGCAACTCAGGGAAGAAAAAATATTTTCGGACAGGAAGTTCAGGTAACAGAGATGCAGTCTGAGGCAGGTGCAGCAGGTACTGTACACGGATCTCTGGCAGCAGGTGCTCTGACAACTACTTACACAGCTTCTCAGGGTCTTCTTCTGATGATCCCGAACCTGTACAAGATCGCAGGCGAGCAGCTGCCGGGCGTATTCAACGTTTCTGCACGTGCACTGGCAAGCCACGCACTGTCAATCTTCGGTGATCATTCCGATATCTATGCCTGTCGTCAGACTGGATGTGCAATGCTCTGCGAATCCAGTGTACAGGAAGTTATGGACCTGACTCCGGTTGCTCATCTGGCAGCAATCAAAGGACGTATCCCGTTCATCAACTTCTTCGATGGTTTCCGTACATCTCACGAGATCCAGAAGATTGAAACATGGGATTACGAAGATCTGAAAGATATGGCAGATATGGATGCAATCGATGCATTCCGTAAACATGCACTGAACCCGAACCATCCTTGCCAGAGAGGTTCTGCACAGAACCCGGACATCTTTTTCCAGGCAAGAGAGGCTTGCAACCCTTACTACGATGCAATGCCGGCTATCGTTCAGGAATACATGGACAAAGTAAATGCAAAGATCGGTACAAACTACAAACTGTTCAACTACTACGGTGCTGCTGATGCAGAAAAAGTAATCGTAGCTATGGGATCTGTAAATGATACCATCGAAGAGACCATCGATTACCTGATGGCTGCCGGCGAAAAAGTCGGTGTCGTAAAAGTTCGTCTGTACAGACCGTTCTGTGCAGAAGCACTGATCGATGCAATTCCGGAATCTGTAAAACAGATCACGGTTCTTGACAGAACAAAAGAGCCGGGTGCTATGGGCGAACCGCTGTACCTGGATGTAGTAGCAGCTCTGAAAGGTTCCAAATTCGATGCAGTTCCTGTATATTCAGGACGTTACGGACTTGGTTCCAAAGATACAACACCTACTCAGATCGTTGCTGTATACAACAACACAGAAAAGAAAGTATTCACGATCGGTATCGAAGATGACGTTACCAATCTGTCTCTGCCGCTGGGCGAGCAGCTGATCACAACTCCGGAAGGAACCATCAACTGCAAGTTCTGGGGATTGGGAGCAGACGGTACCGTTGGAGCAAACAAGAACTCCATCAAGATCATCGGTGACAACACAGATATGTACGCTCAGGCTTACTTTGACTATGACTCAAAGAAATCCGGCGGTGTTACCATGTCTCACCTGCGTTTCGGTAAGAAACCGATCAAATCTACCTACCTGATCAAAAAAGCAAACTTTGTAGCATGCCACAATCCTTCCTATGTTCGTAAATACAACATGGTTCAGGAACTGGTTGACGGCGGTACATTCCTGCTGAACTGCCCATGGGATATGGAAGGTCTGGAAAAACATCTGCCGGGTCAGGTAAAAGCATACATCGCAAAGCACAACATCAAATTCTACATCATTGATGGTGTTAAGATCGGTATCGAGACAGGCATGGGTCCGACTCGTATCAACACCATCCTGCAGTCTGCATTCTTTAAACTGGCAAACATCATTCCGGAAGAAAGTGCGATCGAGCTGATGAAAGCAGCAGCAAAAGCAACTTACGGACGTAAAGGTGATGATGTCGTTCAGAAGAACTGGGCAGCTATCGATGAAGGTGCAAAACAGATCGTTGAAGTAAACGTTCCGGAAAGCTGGAAAGACGCACAGGACGAAGGTCTGGATACCAAAGTTGCAACAGGCGACCGTCAGGACGTAGTAGATTTCGTAAACAACATCCAGAGCAAAGTAAACGCTCAGGAAGGTAATACACTGCCTGTATCTGCATTCAAAGATTATGTAGACGGTACGACACCATCCGGTGCAGCTGCATTCGAAAAACGTGGTATCGCAGTAAACGTTCCTGTATGGAATCCGGAAAACTGTATCCAGTGTAACCGCTGTGCATACGTTTGTCCGCACGCTGTTATCCGTCCGGTAGCACTGACTGACGAAGAGGTTGCTGCAGCTCCGGAAGGACTGAAGACTCTGCCGATGACCGGTATGAAAGAATATAAATTCACAATGACTGTATCCGCTTACGACTGTACCGGATGTGGTTCCTGTGTAAACGTCTGCCCGGGCAAGAAAGGTGCAAAAGCACTGACTATGGAAAACATGGAAGCAAATGCCGGCGAACAGAAATACTTCGACTATGCAACAAAACTGCCTGCAAAAGCAGATGTGGTAGAAAAATTCAAAGAAAATACGGTAAAAGGTTCTCAGTTCAAACAGCCGCTGCTTGAGTTCTCAGGTGCCTGTGCAGGTTGTGGTGAGACACCGTATGCAAAACTGGTTACACAGCTGTTTGGTGACAGAATGTACATTGCAAACGCAACAGGATGCTCCTCTATCTGGGGTAACTCTTCACCGTCCACACCGTACACCGTAAACGAAAAAGGACAGGGTCCTGCATGGAGCAACTCACTGTTCGAAGATAACGCAGAGTTCGGTTATGGTATGCTGTTAGCTCAGAAAGCAATCCGTGAAGGACTGAAAGCAAAAGTAGAAGCTGTTGCTGCAAACGAAAAAGCTTCTGATGAAGTGAAAGCAGCCTGCCAGGAATGGCTGGATACTTACAGCGTAGGTGCTACAAACGGAACAGCTACAGACAAACTGGTAGCAGCTCTGGAAGGCATCGACTGTGATACATGCAAAGACATCGTCAAGAACAAAGATTTCCTGGCTAAGAAATCCCAGTGGATCTTCGGAGGCGACGGATGGGCTTATGATATCGGATTCGGCGGCGTTGACCATGTACTGGCAAGCGGCAAAGATATCAACATCATGGTATTCGACACCGAAGTTTACTCCAATACAGGTGGACAGGCTTCCAAGTCTACTCCGACCGGTGCAGTAGCACAGTTCGCAGCAGGCGGTAAAGAAGTGAAGAAAAAAGATATGGCAAGCATTGCAATGAGCTATGGCTATGTATATGTAGCACAGATCTCCATGGGTGCTGACTTCAACCAGACGGTAAAAGCAATCGCAGAAGCAGAAGCATATCCGGGACCATCCCTGATCATCGCATACGCTCCATGTATCAACCATGGTATCAAGAAAGGTATGGCAAAAGCTCAGACAGAAGAAGAACTGGCAGTAAAAGCTGGTTACTGGCATTGCTTCCGTTACAATCCGGCTGCAAAAGCAGAAGGAAAAGATGCATTCACTCTGGACAGCAAGGCTCCGACAGGAGAATATCAGGAATTCCTGAACGGCGAAGTTCGTTACAACTCCCTGATGCGTTCTAACCCTGAAAAGGCTAAGAAACTGTTCGCTAAGAATGAAGCAGAAGCAAAAGCTCGTTATGAATATCTGAACAAACTGATCACACTGTATGGTGCAAATAAAACAGAAGAATAATGAGAAGATCAGCATTTGCTGATAATATAAAAGAGACCGCAGAGCGAAATGCCCTGCGGTCTTTTACGTGAATCTTGAATAATAAAATTGCATTTAATCGATGCCGACGCGGATACCGCCGGAGCGTTCACATGGCTGCAAAAGTACGCAGACCGGTTCGTTGCCGGACCATTCATAGGCATAGGATTCTCCGGAAGCCTGCCCGATCAGGTTTTTCCAGGAAAGATCACTGCGGATCTGCGGATCACCATATCCGCGGCGGCTCATCCAGCAGATCACGGCATCCGGGTCTACAGAAATTGTAGCATGGCTGTCGGTGTTGTCCATGGCGATCGGGTTGCCGTCCGAGAGCACAGCGACATAGGCATTCGGACCGGCTCCGGTCAGCGTTGAGGTTGCCAGACCTTTCTGGGAAAAGATACCGCAGCCGATAAAGCGGACGCTGTAATCACAGTCCTGTGTAAAAGCGAGAATATTCTCGGACTCTACCGAAAGGATTTCACCCTGGGCAAGTTTATACACAACTACATGCTGTCCGTGATTTGCATAATAAGTGACAGAATCGCCATTCATAGTGACTTTCATCAGAGGCAGATTTTCACGGGTGACGCGTCTTGTCAGGGAACCGAGGGCTGCCTGCATCAGGTTGCTCTGTGGACCGAGCAGCAGTTTTTCGAAACGATAATTTTTTCCGCCCTGGCTTTCGCCGGCGATAAAAGCACCGGCCTTTGTGAACAGTACATCATTTCCGGTGCAGGTAACTTTCAGACTCAGTTCATTGATCACTTCAAAATTTAACATAAAACGATTTCCTCCTTAAAAAGAAACGGTGTTCAAGTCTGTTTAACCTGTACACCATACAGACCGCATAAGCCTTCCAGGTCTTTGGCGACCCCGTTTCCGATGGCATTGAATTTCCAGTTTCCGTTATGTAAATAGACTTCTCCGATCATCATGGAGATGACATTGGAATAATATTCATCCATCACAAAGCTGACCAGCTCCCGGTCAGAAGCGGCATCTAAAATCCGCACATAGGCATCCTCGATCATGCCGAAATTCAGGCGTTTGGAAAAGGCATCATTGATCGTCAGCACAAAGACGATCCGGGTGATCGATGGATTCAGTCTGGAAAGATCGATCGCAACGGACTCGCGGTCCGTGTTTTCCCGATCAGAAAAAATCACACTGCAATCCGGACTTTCTTTTTGACCGTAAAATACAAACCAGTCATCGCCTGAAACTTTTCCGTCACGGCCAAGAAGAAATGCGGAAACATCCACATCACAGGCCGGATTTTTGACATTCCAGCCAAGGCAGGCCTTGATCTTTCCAAGAGAAATTGCATCTCCAAGTAGTGTTTTCTGTCCTTTCCTCGTTTGATTTATCAGAGCAGGCATGATCTGGTGTGAGATGCCGGGAGTTTCCGATGCCCTGGATACAGTGAATGGCACGGCTTCTGCAGAGGAGAGAGATTCACTTTGCGTCACGCGATTTATGTTGTGTATGCCTGTATAGTCCTCAGCTCTGGAGGTGACACGGTTGATCTCAAGGATCGAATCTGTGTGAAGGGGGTGCGAAGTCTTTTTTGGAAGAACAAGCATAAAATGACCTCCTTTTCTTTTATCTGCTTTGAGTATACGCTAAAAAGCAGAAATTGTCACGTCTGGATCCGATTTTTCAGGTATCTGTACGGCGACAGTATGCAAAGAGAAACGATTGCCTGGTCGTTTCTTAAAATGCTTGAAAAGAAACGCAAAAAATGATATAGTGATTTATATGTAATTTTACAGAAAAAGAGAGGGCGACATTCGCATTTCACCTATGTTCAGACAACAGAAATTAAGCATACTTGACGATTATTTTAAAGAGCTTTCGGTCAGAACGACAAGAGAAGAAGTATACTTTTACCGCATCAGTGGTTATACACCGCAGGTCGCGGCCTTTATCCGGAAATATTATGAGGAGGCGAGGCTTCGCGGCGTTGTGATCGAAGGCAGGATTCCCAATCCTGCCGGGCAGAATCTTTCTTATTATGAAGAGATGATGGGCATGGATTTTCAGATGGCTCCTGGTTTTATCGAAAGTCGTTTACAGAAATGGCTTCCGCGGATGAATCCGTACCAGCGGAAAAATATGGCGATGTCCATGTATGATTTTTTTGCTTCTATGCAAAGGGCAGGCAAGACAGAGGGTATGCTGAAAAATGCCTACATCAAGTTCATGTGCTGGCTGTATTATAAGTTCGAGCGGATCGTCAATCTGCTCGGTGAAAATTCCGTCCCGAAGATTCTGTACGAGGGAGACATCAGCCATTATGAGCTGATGCTTTTGTCTATATTGTGCCATGCGGGCTGCGATATTGTACTTTTGCAGTACCACGGAGATCAGAATTATCAGAAACTGGATGCGGCGAATGCATATTCTATGCCGCTGACCTTGCCGGATATGCAGGCATTTCCGGGGGATTTCAGTCTGAAGAATCTTCGCATGCAGCAGCAACAGGAGATCGAGCGAAGCCGCCTTTACGGCAGACTTCCGGATGTCAGAAACTGCACCAATGCATGGATTGAGGGAAAGCCTCTTCTGGATATTGCAAAGTCGCCGACCGTGCGGGGCAGTGATTCTGATTTTTATTATAATTGTTATTGTCAGATAAATGGTGTGGAAGATAAAACTTCTTATACTAACGAGCTTTATCAGCTTTACCAGGAATTAAAAGCCCGGAAGCGAAACATTGTGATCGTAAACGGGCAGATTGAGCCGCCGACTCCGGAGGAGATCGCAAAAGTTTCCAGAAAAAATTACAGCAAAACCGATGAGATGCTTCTGGATCTGAAACGCAATCTTCAGTATCCGGCGAACCGGGAGCTTCAGAGCCTGATGATCAAAGTATTTCTTGATGTGCTTCTGGAGGAGGAAAAAGCACTGGATGAGAACCGCAACAAACTGACCAACAAGGCAGTCTATCTGATCTGCTGGATGATGCGTTATCTGCCGGAGTTATTCAAAAGCTGGCGTATGCCGCAGATTGGATGCTTTTTTTATATGGGCGGATGCAAAAATCGTTTTGAAGCGTTGTTTCTGAAAATGCTGGGCAGACTTCCGGTGGATGTACTGATCCTCGATCCGGATCGCAGTGCTGCGTTTGCACTGGAAGATCAGTTGCTCTATCAGATGAATTTTACGGAGACGCTGCATTTACAGCGTTTTCCGCAGGAAAATACCGAAGTCCGGATGGGGACGGCTGCCTATCATGCGGAGCGGGAACTGGATACTCTGATGTATCAGGATAGTGGACTGTACCGCAACCAGCAGTATCAGAGGGCGGATATCATCAATCTCCAGACGATGTACGAGGAGATCCGGCTTTTATGGAACGAAGAAGTGAAATACCGGCCGAATTTCAGTACGACGGAAAGCACTGTCAATATCCCGGTCATTTTTGCAAAAGTTTCCGGCGTAAAAGACGGAAAAGTATCCGAGTACTGGTCATCGATCCGGGAGCTGATCACAGAAGATACCATGGTGATTAAAAGCTTTCCTTATATTCAGCCGCTTGCAGCCAATCCGATCAAGCCTTATGTGACTGAATTTTACAAAAACGGCAGACTGCAGAAGGCAAAGATCAAAAACCATCCGGCGTATGCCTATGGCTTTTTAAGAGAAGAGATCCAGGAGCACATTCTGGACAAGCTGCAGATCCTGATCGAGCAGAAGCTGATCCGCGGCACCTTTGAAAACGGCACGGAGTACACGATCCTTTCGACGATATTGAACCTGCCGAAAGAAATCCTGCGGATGCTTCAGAAATTTGATTTTACAAAGAAAAATCCGAAACTGATCTATATCAATCCCGGTGAGAAAGTAATCTCACTGGAGGATGCGATCCTTACCGCGTTTTTGAATCTGGCCGGTTTTGACATTCTGTTTTTCATACCGACCGGATATCAGAATATAGAGAACTTTTACAACAGAAAACGGATGGAAGAGCATCAGATCGGGGAGTATTTATATGATTTAAATGTCCCGGATCTGACGAAGGTTCCATTACCAAAGGCACGCCAGAAATCCTGGCGGGACATACTATTCAGGAGGGAGTAAAAGATGGGACTTAATTTTAACAGACCAGATGCTCCAACGCAGACAGCTCCGGCCGCACAGGCGGAACTGGAACAGGTGAAGTCTTATGATATCGTTGTGGACAGAAAGCAGATGAGTGCAGAGCTGGTTGGTTCTAAAGAAGTGGACGATATCGTCAGCACGATCGAGGTCAACAATCTGGAGACGATCGTATCGTTTGGGGCAGAGGTCGCAGAAGAGATCTCCAAAGCATCGGATGTGGTGTTAAACAGCATGGATATGAAACAGCTGGATGAGTCCAGTCAGATGCTGAACACGCTTGCAAAGATCATGGAGAAGTTTGATCCGGATGAATTAAAAGAAAACAAAGGTCTGTTTGACAAACTGTTCGGCGGGCTTCGTAAACAGATGGACAAGATTCTTGCTAAATATCATACAATGGGCGAAGAAGTAGATCAGATCTATGTTCAGCTCAAACAGTATGAGACAGAGATCAAGCAGTCCAACCGCAAATTAGAGACGATGTTTGAGGCAAATGTAAATTATTACCACGAGCTGGTGAAATACATTCTTGCCGGAGAACAAGGCTGTCAGGAGCTGGAAGCCTATATCGCACAGCGTCAGGCAGATATGGAGGCTACCGGGGATCAGTCGATCCAGTTTGAGCTTACCGGCTTAAATCAGGCACTGATGATGCTGGAGCAGAGGACACAGGATCTGCGTACCGCAGAAAACATTGCCATGCAGTCGATCCCGATGATCAAGACGATGGCATTCAGCAACATGAACCTAGTCCGCAAGATCAATTCCGCATTTATCATCACACTTCCGGTATTTAAGCAGGCACTGGCACAGGCGATCATGCTGAAACGCCAGAAGATCCAGGCAGAAGCCATTTCTGCACTGGACCAGAAAACAAATGAGATGCTTATTAAAAATGCACAGAATACCGTGCAGCAGTCCAAGATGACGGCACAGCTGGCATCCGGCAGTTCAATCAAGATTGAGACGCTGGAGACGACCTGGAAAACGATCGTAAACGGTATCGATGAGACAAGACAAATCCAGGAAAATGCAAGAAAACAGCGGCATGAAGATCAGGCAAGACTTGAGAACATCAAGCAGGAATTCAACCAGATGTACCACATGCCGACAAAGAGATACTGAGAGCAAACAGGGTGAATCTTCACCTTAATATAAATCCATAAAGGAGGAAACATTATGCCTATTAATTTATCAAAAGGACAGAAAGTAGATCTGACAAAAGGAAATCCGGGACTGAAAAACATTATGGTAGGACTCGGATGGGATGTGAACGCATTTGATACAGGAGCAGATTTTGACCTGGATGCAGCAGCATTTATGTGCGGTTCCAACGGCAAATGCCCGACCGAAAAAGAATTTATCTTTTACGGAAATCTGGAACATCCGACCGGATGTGTCAAACATATGGGCGACAATCTGACCGGTTCCGGCGAAGGCGATGACGAACAGATCATGGTCGATCTGACACAGGTTCCATCCGACATCGAACGTATCGCATTTACCGTAACGATCTACGATGCAGATGTCAGAAGACAGAATTTCGGACAGGTATCCAACGCATTTATCCGTATCGTGGATGATGCAACCGGAAAAGAACTGATCCATTTTGACCTCGGAGAGGATTTCTCCATTGAGACAGCCGTTGTGGTAGGCGAGCTGTACAAGCACAACGGAGAATGGAAATTCAACGCCATCGGCAGCGGATTCCAGGGCGGTCTGGCAGCACTGTGCGGACATTATGGAATCGAAGTCGCATAAGCAAAAGAAAATCGCAGCAATGCTTAAAAACCTGGAAAAGGGGGCATGATTATGTCTATCAGTTTACAGAAAGGACAGAAAGTGAATCTGTCCAAAGAGAAAAAGGGGTTATCCAGAGTCGTAGTAGGACTTGGATGGGATGAAGTCAAAAGATCCAGAGGATTTTTTGCACTGAAACCGGCACCGATCGACTGCGATGCTTCTGCAATCTTATTACAGAACGGCAGAATGGCAGGAAGAGATGATCTGGTATACTATAACAATCTGACACACAAATCCGGAACCGTCCGTCACATGGGTGATAACCTGACCGGCGAAGGAGAAGGCGATGACGAGCAGATCGTGATCGACCTGGACCGTGTGCCGTCTGAGTATGACAAGATCGTGATCGTTGTAACGATCTATCAGGCACAGCAGAGAAAGCAGCATTTCGGACTGATCGAGAATGCGTTTATCCGCCTGGTAGACGGAAAAAATGACCAGGAGATCTTAAAGTACAACCTGACAGAGGACTACTCCGGAATGACGGCGATGATCTTCGGTGAGATCTATCGCTACAACGGTGAGTGGAAATTCGGTGCCATCGGACAGGGAACAAGGGACGGCGGCATCGGTGAGATGGCAGCAAGATTTCAGAAATAAGAGCGTACCGGTATGACATGGTGCGATATGGGAGAGACTATATCTGAGATGAAGTGATTCATATAGTTTCTCCCTGCTTATAAGCAGAAAAACAAAAACAGGAGACAAAAAGATGAAGTATAATGGTTTGACAGACAAACAGGTCGAAGAGTCCAGAAGTAAATTTGGTTCCAACGAGATCCCGGATTCCGAGCCGACTACATTCTGGGAAGAGTTCAAAGAGACGTTCAGTGATCCGATGATCAAGATCCTGCTGGCGATCGCAGCACTGATGATCGTGATGTTCTTCTTTGGGTATGCGGAGATTTACGAGCCGCTCGGAACGATCGTTGCAGTGCTGATCGTGGCAACCGTATCTGCAAAGACCGGTGTTGCAAGCGATACCAAGTACCGTGAACTGAAAGACAATACCGAGAAAGACAAGTGTAAAGTTCACAGGAACGGCGTGATCACGGTGATCGATGTGGATGATGTTGTAGTCGGTGACAAAGTCCTGCTGCAGTCCGGTGATAAGATCCCGGCAGACGGTGTACTGATCGACGGGGCACTGCGTGTGGACAACTCCGCACTGAACGGCGAGGCAGAAGAATGTAAAAAAACAGCGGCATCCGAGGATTTTCAGCTGGAAGATGACATCACAGGCGATACCTTTGTCGATGCACACTCCCTGTTCCGCGGAGCAGTGATATTTGACGGCGAAGGTATTCTTGATGTACGCAAGGTCGGACTGAAGACCATGATGGGAAAAATGGCAGAAGAGATGCAGGAAGACGAGCCGGATTCTCCTTTGAAAGTAAAACTTGCCAAACTTGCAAAACAGATTTCCACGTTTGGTTATATCGGTGCGGTATTGATCGCCGTACTTTACCTGGTCTACTTTGTTATGCAGGCGGGCGGAGTTTCTCAGTACTTTGCAATGGGGATTGAACCGGTTGTCAAAGATGTTGTAAGAGCTCTTTCTCTGGCAATTGTCATCATCGTCTGTGCAGTTCCGGAAGGACTTCCGCTGATGATCTCCCTCGTACTGATGCAAAATACAAGCAAAATGCTTGACCACAATGTCCTGGTAAGAAAAGCAGAAGGTATCGAGACAGCAGGTTCTTTAAACATTCTCTTCAGTGATAAGACAGGAACGATCACAAAAGGTATGCTTGAAGTGGTCGATTTCTTTACCGGCGACGGCAATTCCATTGATATTGCACAGCTGAGTAAACACAGCAAGGTAAAAGGTCTTGTGGATCTTGCCATCGGTAAGAATACACAGTCCATGTTTGATGCATCCCATAAAGTCATCGGCGGAAATGCAACCGATCAGGCACTGATGAAGTTTTTGGGTGAGGAGACATTCAAGACGCTGGAGAACAGCAGCGAATATAAAATAACAAAACAGCAGTCTTTCAACTCTGCAAATAAATTCAGTCAGGCACGCATCGACAGCACCGGTAAAACTTTCTATAAAGGGGCACCGGAAAAACTTCTGGCAAATGCAGTGAAATATCTGGATGCAGACGGCAATATCTGTACCATGGACAACGCCATCCTGAACCGCAAGATCGATGAACTGGCAGCAAAAGCAATGCGTGTGCTGGCCTTTGGATATTCAGAAAAAGACATGGTTGAAAATTCAATCAATGATGATATCGTGATCATTGGTCTGGTGGGCATTCGTGACGATGTACGTCCGGAAGCAAAAGAAGCGATCCGGGAAGTACAGGGAGCCGGTATTCAGGTCGTTATGATCACAGGTGACCGCCTTGAGACAGCGGTAGCGATCGCAAAAGATGCAGGACTGTTAAAAGGAGGCAGCGACCGTGCACTTTCCTCCGCACAGCTCAATGAGATGAGTGATGAAGAAGTGAAGAAGATCATACCGAATATCCGTGTGATCGCAAGAGCACTGCCGACCGACAAGTCCCGTATGGTACGCCTGTGCCAGGAGATGAACCTGGTAGTCGGCATGACAGGTGACGGTGTCAACGACTCACCGGCACTGAAACGTGCAGATGTTGGTTTTGCCATGGGAAGCGGAACAGAAGCAGCAAAAGAAGCAGGTAAGATCGTTATTCTGGATGATAATTTTAAATCCATCAAAGATGCCATCCTTTATGGAAGAACCATCTATCATAACATCCTGAAGTTCTGTAAATTCCAGCTGGTGATCAACGTGGCAGCCGTTGTGGTCAGTGCGATCGCACCGTTTTTCGGTGTGGATGAACCACTGAAAGTAACACATCTTCTCTTTGTAAATCTGGTCATGGACGGACTGGGAGCGATGATGCTTGGCAATGAACCGGCAAAAGAAGAATATATGGCAGAAGCACCGCGAAAACGTGATGAAAGTATTGTAAGCAAAAAAATGATGGGACAGATCCTCACAATGGGAATCTGGCTTACCGTGGTAAGCTTTATCTATCTGAAAGTGCCGTTCTTTGTAAATCTGTTTGCAAATGAGGAACAGCACCTGACGGGTTATTTTGTACTGTTTATTGTGGCAGCTTTGTTCAACGGCTTTAATGTGCGTGACGATGGATTTGCAATTTTTGCCGGTCTGAATGAGAATAAAGATTTTATTAAAGTATTTCTGATTATTATAATCGTGCAGGCATTGCTCGTAAATGCGGCGATCGTTCCGCTGGCCCCGTTCCAGTGGATTGGAGAAATGTTCAGCTGTGTTCCGTTTGGAATCAAAGGCTGGATTGCAGTTGTTCTGCTGGCATGTACCATGATTCCGGCAGATATGGTCAGAAAACTGTGCGTAAATAAATAACAGGTAATCCAACAGGAAAAGTGCGGTGTCACGTATGGGATCGCACTTTTTCCGTTGATATAACAGGGGTTTGTACATGAGAGAATTCAGAAGATAATTTCCTTTATTGGCCGAAAGGAGTTTCATGTACTTCAGACGACGACAAACCAGTATATTGCATGTGGAAATGCAGCGAAGCAGCTGCAGAACAGATCCGATTATCTGACGGAGCAGGTCAGGCTTTATGCGATGACCGGGCAAAGTAAATATATGGATGCTTATTTTGAAGAAGCAGAAACAAAACAGAGCAGAGAGAAAGCTCTGGATATTTTGAAAAGATATTTTGACGGGACAGAAACTCAGACCGCCCGAATAAAGGAGAGAGTATTTTTAAAGATGCAGACCAGGCACTCTATTATGTAAAAGAATATGGCAGAAAGGGCTGCAGTTTTTATGAATAAATAAAAAGAAAAGAGGTTTTTTCATGGCAATAAAAGAATTACAGGCGTACGAACTTTTAAGGGAAGAGGGGCTTTCCGATATTCAGTCAGTCGGCTATCTGCTGCGTCACAGAAAAAGCGGTGCACGCATCATGGTCATTGCAAACGATGACGATAATAAAGTATTTCATATTACATTTCGTACACCTCCGGTAGACAGCACCGGGGTAGCACATATTCTGGAACACTGTTCGCTGTGTGGAAGCGAAAAGTTTCCGTCCAAAGATCCGTTTGTGGAGCTGGTAAAAGGTTCGCTCAATACCTTTCTGAATGCGATGACCTATCCGGATAAGACCATGTATCCGGTTGCAAGCTGCAATGACAAAGATTTTGCAAACCTGATGGATGTCTATATGGATGCCGTTTTTCATACCAATATTTATAAAAAAGAAGAGATTTTCCGCCAGGAAGGCTGGAATTATCATCTGGAAAATCCGGAGGATGAGATCACCTACAATGGTGTGGTATACAACGAGATGAAAGGAGCTTATTCTTCACCGGAAGATGTGCTTGATCGCGAAATTTTAAATGCACTTTATCCGGATACACCGTATGGATTTGAGTCCGGAGGAGATCCGCAGTGTATCCCGGATCTGAAATACGAAGATTTTCTGGCTTTCCATGGAAAATATTATCATCCGTCCAATGCCTACATCTATCTCTATGGAAATATGGATGTTGAGGAACGCCTTACCTGGCTGGATCAGGAATATCTCTCTAAATACGGAGAAAAAGAGGTAGATTCAAAGATCAGTATGCAGAAAGCGTTCGATGCTCCGCATGAGATCTATAAAAAATATTCTATTTCCACATCCGAATCGGAAGAAGACAACACCTATCTTTCCTGGAATGTGTCCGTTGGCACAAGCAGCGATGTACGTCTTGTGACTGCCATGGCAATCCTGGAATATGCACTTTTGTCAGCACCTGGGGCACCGCTTAAACAGGCTCTTTTGGATGCCGGGATTGGAAAAGATATCCTAGGCTCTTTTGAGAGCGGCATTCAGCAGCCATCCCTTTCGGTAGTCGCTAAAAATGCAAATGTCGGTGACAAAGAAAAGTTCCTGGCAGTGATCCGCAAGGTACTGGAAGAACAGGTGAAAAACGGCATCGATAAAAAAGCACTGCTGGCAGGTATCAATTCTTCCGAGTTCCGTTTTCGTGAGGCAGATTACGGCTCTTATCCGAAGGGCCTGATGTACGGAATCGACATTATGGACAGCTGGCTGTACGGCGAGGGTGATCCGTTTGCCTATGTCAAACAGCTGGATATTTATAAGGAACTTCGTGATGCAGTAGAGAGTGATTATTACGAGAAACTGGTGCAGAAATATCTGCTGGATAACACACATGTGGCGGTTGTTGTCGTTGCACCGGAAAAGGGACTGACTGCAAAACTGGAGGCAGAGACGGCAAAGAAACTGGCAGATTTTAAAGCAGGTCTCAGTGAAGAACAGGTAAAGGAGCTGGTAGAAAAAACAGCAAAACTGCAGGAATTCCAGGAGACACCGTCCACACAGGAAGAGCTGGAGAAAATCCCGATGCTTACCAGGGAGGATATCACAAAGAAATGCAGACCGATCTGCAACAGAGAGCTTTCTTTTGGCAACACCAAAGTTCTGTGGCATGATGTGAACACGAACGGCATCGCTTATCTGACCCTTTATTTTGATCTGTCCGTTGTCAGAAAAGAGGATCTGCCTTATGTCGGACTTCTGAAAAATGTGCTGGGCATGATCGACACCGAGCATTATGCTTACGGAGATCTGTTCAATGAGATCAATATGCAGACCGGAGGTATCGGTACCGGGATGGTCGTATTTCCAGAAAAGGACACACAGAAGATGTATCCGATGTTTACCGTATCAGCCCGCACACTTTATGATAAAATCGACTTTGTGTTTGATGTGATCGAGGAGATTTTATTCACATCCAAACTGGACGATGAGAAACGCTTAAAAGAGATCGTTTCCGAGCAGAAATCAAGGACACAGATGCGGCTGACAACGGCGGGACATTCGGCAGCGGCAACCCGTGCCATGGCTTATTTCTCCGAGACAGCTGCGTTCAGTGATCGCAGCAGCGGGATTGACTACTATCGCATGCTTGATGACCTCGATGCAAATTTTGAAACGAAAAAAGAGAATCTGAAGAGTAAATTGAAAGAGCTGATGAACGTGATTTTCCGACAGAATGCCATGGTATTTTCCGTAACAGCGGAAGAAAAGGGGCTTGCCGGATTGGAAGAGAAAGTGACAGGATTATGCGAAAAACTTTCGTTGGATAAGAGAACACCTTCAGAAGAAACCCTTGCATACGGAAAGCTGAACGAAGGCTTCCAGACCTCCGCCAAGATCCAGTATGTGACACGTGCCGGAAATTACCGCGAGGCAGGCTATGATTATACCGGGGCACTGCGGATCCTGAAGGTGATCATGAGCTATGAATATCTCTGGGTGAATGTGCGTGTCAAAGGCGGGGCGTATGGCTGTATGAGCGGATTCGGTAGAAATGGCAATTCCTATTTTGCTTCTTACCGTGATCCGAACTTGCGTCAGACCAACGAGATCTACGAAGGCGTGCCGGAATACGTGGAACATTTCAACGTCGAAGAGCGTGATATGACAAAATACGTGATCGGAACGATCAGTGAGATGGATACGCCACTCACAGCAAGAGCACAGGGAGCACGTTCTGATGCTGCTTATTTCGGACATGTGACTGAAAGCGACCTTCAGAAAGAGCGTGACCAGGTACTCTATGCGACACAGGAAGATATCCGTGCCCTGGCACCGCTGATGCGTGCAATCCTGGCAGAAGACTGCATCTGCGTGCTCGGAAACGAAGATGCACTGGAAAAAGAGAAAGAGATGTTTAGAAATCTCGGACCACTTTAAGGAGGAATCATATATAGATGGCAGAGAAAAGTTACAAATCCGGTTTTGCGACCCTGATCGGCAGACCAAACGTAGGAAAATCCACACTCATGAACCACCTCATCGGGCAGAAGATCGCGATCACGTCCAACAAACCGCAGACAACGAGAAACCGGATCCAGACCGTCTATACAGACGAAAAAGGACAGATTGTATTTCTGGACACACCGGGTATCCACAAGGCGAAAAACAAACTGGGTGAATACATGGTCAATGTGGCAGAACGCACCCTCAATGAGGTCGATGTGATCCTCTGGCTGGTGGAGCCGAGTACCTTTATCGGAGCCGGCGAGCGTCACATTGTGGATCAGCTCAAAAAAACAAAGACACCGGTCATCCTGATCATCAACAAGATTGATAAAGTAGATAAAAAAGAGATCATAAAATATATGGATGCTTACCGCAAAGTCTATGATTTTGCGGAGATCATCCCGGTGTCGGCACTTCGCAGTGTCAATATGGATACTGTGATCGAGAGTATTTTCAAATATCTGCCGTACGGACCGCAGTTTTATGATGAAGATACGGTGACAGACCAGCCGCAGAGACAGATCGTGGCAGAGATGATCCGCGAAAAGGCACTTCGCTCTCTGGAAGAGGAGATTCCGCACGGTATTGCCGTTTCTATTGAAAAAATGACAGAACGCAAAAGCAAAGGCGGCAGCATCTGTGATATCGAGGCGACGATCATCTGCGAGCGGGATTCTCACAAAGGAATCATCATCGGAAAAGGCGGACAGATGCTCCGCAGGATCGGTTCACAGGCACGCCGTGATATCGAGGATATGCTCGAAGAAAAAGTCAATCTCCAGCTCTGGGTCAAAGTCAAGAAAGACTGGAGAGACAGTGACTTCATGATCAAAAACTTCGGATACGATAAAAAAGATATCTGAAATCAGAAACGACGATTCCGTACAGACATCAGCATTTGCTGACGGGACTGTAAGAATATGAGAGAATATATGGATGATAAAATTGCACTGACAGGGATTGTGCTTATAGCGGCACCGATCGGAGAATCAGATAAACGGCTGGTGCTGCTGACAAGAGAACGGGGAAAGGTGACTGTATTTGCAAGAGGAGCCAGAAGACCGGGCAATCCCTTTCTGGCTGCCGCAAACACCTTTGCTTTTGGAACCTTTTATGTAAAAGAAGCAAGGACTGCCTATCAGCTTGTGCAGACAGAGATTCGAAATTATTTCCGGGAGATCACAGAAGATGTGGAGGCTGCCTGCTATGGAAGCTATTTTCTGGAGTTTGCCGATTATTATGCCAGAGAGAACGATGACGGCACACAGATCATCCAGCTGCTCTACGGGGCACTGCGTGCAGTGCTCAATCAAAAACTGGACCGGGAACTGATCCGTTATGCCTTTGAACTGCGTATGATGGCGGCAGGCGGAGAATATCCGCAGGTGTTCGAGTGTGCAGTATGTGGAGCAAAGCATGATCTTTGTGCCTTCCTTACAGATAAGAACAGCGTACTGTGCCGCAGCTGTGTCTCAAAAGTACAAAGGAGCACACCGGTTCTGGAATCAACAATCTATACGATGCAGTATGTGATCAGTACGCCGGTCGAACGCCTCTTTGCCTTTGCACTATCAGCACAGGTAAAGAAAGAGTTTATCAGTCTGGTTGAGAAATTCCGAAGGCGTTACATAGACCGGGATTTCAAATCTCTGGAGATTCTGGAGATCATGCGGCATACCAGAAACGCTCTTTACAAGGACGGTCAATAATGGTATGATGAAAAATGCCACGCGAACAGGTGGCGTATTCTGTACTTTATCTACAGAAGGGTATATGGTAAGTTTCAGGAAAGGCAGGGCAGCGAAGGAGATTTTGCTGTGTCTGGATGGGGAATATTATGAAGAAATGGAAGGGAATTCTGGCAGTCATCCTGATAACTGGATATCTTGGCGGCTGCAGTCAGTTTCAGGCAGAGCACAATGCAGTAAAAGTGAAACGGGACGGCAGTGTACAGGCGGCGGTGATCGACACGCTGGACAAATCCTACTACAGCGAGGATGAGCTGAAGCAGACGATCGATGATTCTGTGAGTGCGTACAATCAGTCACAGGAAGGTGATCCGATCGTTGTCAAAAAATTTAACGTCACAGACGGAAAAGCAGAGCTGTATATGAACTATGCGGCTTCCAGGGATTATCAGGATTTCAACAATGTGACCTTTTATACGGGAGACCTGCAGGGAGCATACGATCAGAAGTACGAATTCCCGGATGAATTTCAGAAAGTGGAAAACGGAAAAGTTACAGGAAGTGTGACAAGATCCGATATTTTGGGCGGTCTGAACTACAACGTTGTAATCTGTTCGGAAGAGATGGATATCGAAGTTCCGGGCAAGATCCTTTACGTTACGACGGATGCAGTTGTCACCGGAAAAAAGACGGCAACCAGCATTTCAGAAGAGCGGGAAAAGGCAGCAGAATCCGAGACGGAGACAGCATCGGAAAGTGAGAGCACAGACGGCGGATCAAAATCCGATGGCAATGCGGAGAAAGGCCAGTTTGAAGTAGAATCCGAAAGTAAGTCCGCAGCAGGAAACGAAGCTTCCGATACCGCAGATGACGCAGAAGAAGTAAAACATACACTGACATTTGTCATATACGAATGATGTCAGGGAAAAGTCTGAGATCACAATATGTCTGCACAGAAGTATTTTCAGGGTAGCACATTTTGATATAACACGATAAACAGCGAGCAAAGAAGTAAACATAAACGGCTTCTTTCAATATATGCATATGCCGCAGAGACGGCCGACAGGAGGAGACAAATGGAAAAAACAATGGACAAGATCGTGGCACTGGCAAAATCCAGAGGTTTTGTATATCCGGGTTCCGAGATTTACGGAGGTCTGGCAAATACCTGGGATTACGGTAATCTTGGTGTAGAGCTGAAGAACAATGTAAAACAGGCATGGTGGAAGAAATTCATCACAGAAAATCCATACAACGTAGGTGTTGACTGTGCGATTCTGATGAATCCGCAGACCTGGGTAGCATCCGGACATCTCGGAGGCTTTTCTGATCCGCTGATGGACTGTAAAGAATGTCATGAGCGTTTCCGTGCAGATAAGCTGATCGAAGATTTCTGCGATGAGAAAGACATTGCACTGGAAGGCTCTGTCGATGGATGGACACAGGAACAGATGCGTGATTTCATCGAAGAGCATCAGATTCCATGTCCGACCTGCGGAAAACATAATTTTACCGATATCCGCCAGTTCAACCTGATGTTCAAGACATTCCAGGGTGTAACAGAAGATGCAAAGAATACGGTATACTTAAGACCGGAAACAGCACAGGGTATCTTTGTAAACTTTAAAAACGTACAGAGAACATCCAGAAAGAAAATCCCGTTTGGTATCGGACAGATCGGTAAATCATTCCGTAACGAGATCACACCGGGTAACTTCACATTCCGTACCAGAGAGTTTGAGCAGATGGAGCTGGAGTTCTTCTGTGAGCCGGGTACCGACCTTGACTGGTTCCAGTACTGGAGAGCATTCTGCATCGACTGGCTGAAGAATCTGGGCATGAAAGAAGACGAGATGAGAGCACGTGACCATTCACCGGAAGAACTGTGCTTCTACAGCAAAGGTACAACCGACATCGAGTTCCTCTTCCCGTTTGGATGGGGCGAGCTGTGGGGTATCGCAGACCGTACCGACTATGACCTGACACAGCATCAGAATGTATCCGGCCAGGATATGAGCTATTTTGATGATGAGAAGAAAGAAAAATACATTCCGTATGTTATCGAGCCTTCTCTTGGTGCAGACCGTGTGGTTCTGGCATTTCTGTGTAGTGCTTATGACGAAGAAGAGCTGGAAGGCGGCGATATGCGTACCGTTCTGCATTTCCATCCGGCACTGGCACCGGTTAAGATCGGAGTTCTGCCGCTGTCCAAGAAACTGAACGAAGGTGCGACAAAAGTATTCGAACAGCTCTCAAAGAAATGGAACTGTGAATACGATGACCGCGGAAACATCGGAAAACGTTACCGCAGACAGGATGAGATCGGTACGCCGTTCTGCGTAACCTACGACTTTGATTCTGAAGAAGACGGAGCAGTTACCGTACGTGACCGTGACACCATGGAGCAGGAGCGTATCAAGATCGAAGATCTGGCAGCCTATTTCGAAGAAAAGCTGGCATACTAAGAAGCGAGCAGCAATTCTGACAAGAATTGCCTGAAAACTGTACGAAATACACAAAAATGCATAAGTAAAATAGAATAAACTATACAAAAAGCAGAAAGAACCTTGTGAGTCTTTCTGCTTTTATGTTATAATGATTTATAGAATTGCGGGAGTTACTTTGTAACGGAGCAATCCGCAGGCATCGGCCGGGGTCAGAAGACGGAAATATGATATGCCTGCACCGGAATAAAGTATTAAGGAGGATTTGTGTTATGGGAATGCGAAACATTATTGTAGGACAGTCAGGCGGGCCGACTTCGGTTATCAATTCCAGCCTTGCGGGGGTTTACAAGACAGCGATTGAACGTGGTTTTGACAAAGTATACGGTATGCTTCACGGCATCCAGGGATTTCTGGATGAGCAGTACGTGGATCTTTCCACGCAGATTCATTCGGATATGGATATCGAGCTGCTGAAGAGGACACCTTCGGCATTTCTTGGTTCCTGCCGTTACAAACTTCCGGAGATCCATGAGGACATGGAGATTTATGAGAAAATTTTCGGTATCCTGGACAAGCTGGAGATCGAGGCATTTATTTACATCGGCGGCAATGACTCCATGGACACGATCAAAAAACTTTCGGATTATGCGATTGTCAAAGGTCATAAACAGAAATTTTTAGGTGTGCCAAAGACAATCGACAACGATCTTGCACTGACTGACCACACGCCGGGATTTGGAAGTGCAGCCAAATACATCGGAGCATCGACAAAAGAAGTGATCCGCGATGCACTGGGACTCACATACAAAAAAGAGATGATCACGATCATTGAGGTAATGGGAAGAAATGCCGGATGGCTGACAGGGGCGACCGCACTTGCCAAAACGGAAGAATGCGAAGGCCCGGATCTTATTTATCTGCCGGAAGTGCCGTTTGATATCGATGCATTCCTTTCAAAGATCAAAGATCTGCTCAAAGAGAAAAAATCCATCATCGTAGCGGTGTCTGAGGGAATCAAACTCCCGGACGGACGTTATGTGTGTGAACTTTCCGGCGGCGGAGATTATGTGGATGCATTCGGACACAAGCAGCTGACCGGAACGGCCGCATATCTGGCGAATTTCCTGGGAGCAGAGATCGGATGCAAGACAAGGGCAGTCGAATTTTCCACCCTTCAGCGAAGTGCTTCCCATATGGCATCCCGTGTGGATATCAACGAAGCGTTTATGGTAGGCGGTGCAGCCGTCAAAGCAGCAGATGAAGGAGACAGCGGCAAGATGGTCGTTATTGACCGCGTATCCGACGATCCGTACATGAGTGCGGCTGGCATTTATGATGTCCACAAGATCGCAAACAACGAAAAAACGGTTCCGAGAGCATGGCTCAACGAAACAGCAGATTATGTGACAGAAGAATTTATCAATTACATCGAACCGCTGATCCAGGGAGATTATCCGCCATTTATGGTAAATGGTCTTCCACAGCATCTTGTTCTGAAAAAATAACAAAAAAACTTCTTTTTTTGTGGACAATAGCTTGACTGAGAACAGATTTATGTTAGAATATTACTGTATGAAAGTTAAAAAGTTCTGACTGAACTGTATACAATTACTTTTGAGGAGGAAATAACACAATGGCAACAAAATGGGTTTATATGTTCAAGGAAGGCGACGCCACCATGAGAAACCTGCTGGGTGGAAAAGGTGCCAACCTTGCTGAAATGACCAACCTTGGTCTGCCGGTACCACAGGGCTTCACAATCACAACAGAAGCTTGTACACAGTACTATGAAGATGGCAGAAAGATCAACGACGAAATCATGGGACAGATCATGGAAGCGATCGATAAAATGGAAGGCATTACAGGCAAAAAGTTCGGAGATAAAGAGAATCCACTTCTGGTTTCCGTTCGTTCCGGAGCAAGAGCTTCCATGCCTGGTATGATGGACACGATCCTGAACTTAGGTCTGAATGAAGAAGTTGTTGAGACACTGGCACAGGCATCCGGCAATCCACGTTGGGCTTGGGACTGCTATAGAAGATTTATCCAGATGTTCTCAGACGTAGTTATGGAAGTAGGTAAAAAATACTTCGAAGAGCTGATCGACAAGATGAAAGAAGAAAAAGGCGTGAAACAGGACGTAGACCTGAATGCTGATGATCTTAAAAACCTGGCTGAACAGTTCAAAGCTGAATACAAAGAGAAGATCGGTAAAGACTTCCCGACAGATCCGAAGGAACAGCTGATGGAAGCTATCAAAGCTGTATTCCGTTCATGGGATAACCCAAGAGCAAATGTATATCGTCGTGACAACGATATCCCATATTCATGGGGAACCGCTGTAAACGTACAGATGATGGCATTTGGTAACATGGGTGATGACTGCGGTACAGGTGTTGCATTTACACGTGACCCGGCTACAGGAGAAAATGGTCTGTTTGGTGAATTCCTGACAAACGCACAGGGTGAAGACGTAGTTGCTGGTGTTCGTACACCTATGCACATTTCCGAAATGGAAGAGAAATTCCCTGAAGCATTCGTACAGTTCAAGAACGTATGCGAAACTCTGGAAAAACACTACAGAGATATGCAGGATATGGAGTTCACAGTAGAACATGGTAAACTGTACATGCTGCAGACACGTAATGGTAAGAGAACTGCAAAAGCTGCTCTGAAGATCGCTTGTGACCTGGTAGATGAGGGTATGAGAACAGAAGAAGAAGCTGTAGCAATGATCGACCCACGTAACCTGGATTCTCTGCTGCATCCACAGTTCGATGCTGCTGCACTGAAAGCTGCTGAACCACTGGCAAAAGCACTGGGTGCTTCACCGGGAGCTGCTTGCGGTAAGATCGTATTCACAGCTGATGATGCTGTAGAATGGGCTGCAAGAGGAGAAAAAGTTGTTCTGGTACGTCTTGAGACATCACCGGAAGACATCACAGGTATGAAATCTGCACAGGGTATCCTGACAGTTCGTGGTGGTATGACATCTCATGCTGCTGTAGTAGCTCGTGGTATGGGTACATGCTGTGTATCCGGATGCGGCGACATCACTATGGACGAAGCAAACAAGAAATTTACACTGGCAGGAAAAGAATATCACGAAGGTGATTGCATTTCCCTGGATGGTTCCACAGGTAATATCTATGACGGCATCATCCCGACCGTACCGGCAACAATCGCTGGCGAATTCGGAAGAATCATGGGATGGGCTGATAAATTCAGAACTATGAAAGTTCGTACAAACGCAGACACACCGGCAGATGCTAAAAAAGCACGTGAGCTGGGTGCAGAAGGTATCGGTCTTTGCCGTACAGAGCATATGTTCTTCGAAGGCAACAGAATTGATGCATTCCGTGAAATGATCTGCTCTGAAACGGTAGAAGAAAGAGAAGCTGCACTGGCTAAGATCCTTCCGGAACAGCAGGGCGACTTCGAAAAACTGTATGAAGCACTGGAAGGTAACCCAGTTACCATCCGTTTCCTGGATCCGCCTCTGCATGAGTTCGTTCCGACAGAAGAAGAGGACATCAAGAAACTGGCTGACGCACAGGGCAAGACTGTTGAGCAGATCAAAGCTATCATCGACAGCCTGCACGAGTTCAACCCGATGATGGGTCATCGTGGATGCCGTCTGGCAGTTACTTATCCGGAAATCGCTAAAATGCAGACAACAGCCGTTATCCGTGCAGCTATCAATGTAAAGAAAGCTCATCCGGACTGGGCAGTGAAACCGGAAATCATGATCCCACTGGTTGGTGACATCAAAGAGCTGAAATACGTTAAGAAATTCGTTGTTGAGACAGCAGACGCTGAGATCGCAGCAGCAGGAAGTGATCTGCAGTACGAAGTAGGTACTATGATCGAGATCCCGAGAGCAGCACTGACAGCTGATGATATCGCAAAAGAAGCTGACTTCTTCTGCTTCGGTACAAACGACCTGACTCAGATGACATACGGCTTCTCTCGTGATGACGCTGGTAAATTCCTGGATGCTTACTACGATGCTAAGATCTTCGAAAACGATCCGTTTGCAAAACTGGATCAGGTTGGCGTTGGCAAACTGATGAAGATGGCTATCGAATTAGGAAAACCGGTTAATCCGAAACTGCACGTAGGTATCTGCGGCGAGCATGGTGGAGATCCAAGCTCTGTAGAATTCTGCAACAGCATCGGTCTTGACTATGTATCCTGCTCACCGTTCCGTGTACCGATCGCTCGTCTGGCAGCAGCTCAGGCAGCAATCGCTCAGAAGAACGCATAATTTGAGCTGTGTCACAGGGCAGATAAATGTCCTGAAACATAAACAGACCTGATTTGATCAGGTCATAGTCCAAGCGTAAATTAGGACTCCTGGAACTTCGGAGATAATCTGAGGTTTCAGGGGTCTTTTTTGTTGCGGCAGTGAGAAACTATGCAAAAATCGACAAAATAGCCCCTTCTGGTTGGGAAAAAAGGAAAAAGCTTGTGCTATAATAGGAAAAACAGCTTGTAAATGTAATGCCAGAATTTCCAAAGCAGGGAGATTCTGGCATTTAAAGACAAGGCAGGAATTGCAGATGGAGTTTGACATCCTTGGATTGATAACATACAATAAGAAAATATGTAACGATTTATGCCAAAAATATATAGGTTTTGGCAGGCAGTTATACATAACGTAAAATCAAAAGATAAGGATAAATAGATATGGCACAGGTATCGTTTCAGGATGCAGGCGGCAGACTGTATGGTGAAATGCAGAAATGTATAATTTATATACAGAATCATCCGGATCAGGATATTACCATGGAAGATCTGGCAGGAAGAATGGCATATGCTCCGATACAGCTTTCTTACCTGTTTGATCTGTTTTTTGAAAAAAGTTTAGAAGAATGGGATATAGAGAAGATCAGAGCCTATCAGGGAAAAGGCAAAATACCATATGAACGGGTCATAGATAAAGAAAATACAGAGATTTGTTTTGTTCGAAGAAGAGAACAGAAAATAGTGGCAGAGTCCATCTTGTCCGAAACAGTAAAATCCCAAAAAGCTTCCTTTTTAGAGGCAGCCATGGAAAAGGTTGAAGAACATGCCAAAGACAACTGGAGAAAGAGAACCAGTACAGAAGAGAGAATGTTGTTCTGGTGGCATGACAGTGAATATCGGTTTCACTTTCTTTCAGGAAGAGAGCAGTCAAAGAACGAAGGAAAAGAAAGAGGGGAAAGAGAAACATTTGAAGTGGTACTGGAGGCTTCAGATTATGCTGTATTTACCTGGAAAGAAAATTTCACAGGAAGGGCGGCAGAAAGCATGCTGAAAATGGTACTGAAATATGCCCTGTGTGACTGGGAAACAGAAAATCAGATATGGTATGACCAGAATAAAATTTATTTTATTTCGTATGAAAATGGAAAATATTATGTTTATATGCCTCTGCAAAAGAGGATATAGGAAAACTATAAGATAAAATCTACAAAACAGGAAAGAAAAATATATGGTCTGAATGAATGGATCGATTATATAGATGAACATATTAAGGAGGAACTGACGGCCAAAAATCTTGCGACCGTATTTGGGTATTCCGAACGTCATTTTCGCAATGTGTTTCAGATTTATTATGATATAAAATTAAATGATTATATACGCAGGCGAAAATTATATTTTGCAGCACAGGAACTGAAAAAAGGGAAAAAACCGGAGACAGTGGCCAGACAGTATGCATTTAAAAGCAGCAGCAGATTCAGCAGAGTTTTTCATGAAGAATATGGTATGACGCCGGAAAAATATTATAAGGAAGAATTTCGAAATGAAGAGTGGATTCGCTACATAGATGAGCATATGAAAGAAGAGCTGACCGCAGAGCAGCTGGCAAAAGAGTTTCATTATTCAAAGGATCATTTTCGCAAGGAGTTTCAGGATGTCTTTGGAATGGGACCGATCACTTATATCACACAGCGAAAAGTACAGTTTGCTGCAAAAGCACTCAGAGAAGGAAAACTACCGGCGGAAGTTGGAAAAGAATATGGGTTCTGTTCGAGAAACGGGTTTGACAAAGCATTTCGCAGAGTGTTTTATACAAGTCCGGCGAAATACGCCAGAGCAGGAGCAAAGGTTGTCAATCTGGACCGCTATTATTCTGAATATAAAGATAAAATCAAAATTTCATATATAGATATGGACGAGATCAAGATGGCCGGATGGACCATCATTGCCAATCGGCGGGAGGCAGATATTCCGGCACAGCTGGCATTCTGGCTGGATGAGCATTCTCCGCAGTACCGGAAACTGAATGCATTGACAGGAGAAGAAAAAGGAAGAGATAAGATTGCATTGTGGTATCAGGAAAAGGAAAATATTGAATATATTCTGGGACCGATCGTAGAGTCCTTTGACAATCTTCCGGAAGATGCTTTTCAGGTAACGATCGCAGCCGGAAGATATGCTGTTTTTGAGTCAGATCAGGAGAACGATATGGAAAATCTTCCGGAGACGGTGCGTATGTTTGCAAGATGTGTGCTGTATGGCTGGATTCGGGAACACAGAGATGAGCTGTCTTTGCAGAGGCTTACCTTTGAATGGTATACCAGTCAAAAAATGTATCTTTATGTTCCGGTCAGTGAAAAAGGGACCGGAGGAAACGAAAGAAAGGATGAGAAAAACTTTGAGAAACAGAGTGAAAAATAAAAAAAGAAGAATAGCTTATATGCTTGTGGTTGCGGTACTGCTCTCTTCTTCTCTTGGTGTTTCTTATGCAAAGACAGATGAGATATGCCAGCAGGCAGAAACAGAAAGCGAAAAGCAAACCGAATCGCAGAAGGAAAGTGAATCTCAGAAAGAGACAGAAAGCGAAAAGCAGAGTGAATCACAGAAAGAAACAGAGAGCGAAAAGCAAACCGAATCGCAGAAAGAAACGGAGAGCGAAAAGCAAAGCGAATCCCAGAAAGAAACGGAAAGCGAAAAGCAGAGCGAGTCACAAAAAGAAACGGAGAGTGAAAAGCAAAGCGAATCCCAGAAAGAGTCTGAATCCGAAAAAGAGACAGAAACGAATCCAGGAGGGGAGAATCTTCCGGCGGAGCGAAGTACGGTGCTTTCTTCTGTGAGAAATTATCTTCTGACAAAAGATGCCAATCCGGATTTCAGCAGTATCTGGAATGTGATCGGACTGCAAAGAAGCGGATTATATGTTCCATGGTCTTATACAGCAACCTTTTATCAGAATGTGTATGCTTATTGTGAACAGAAAAACTGGAAACTTACGAGAACAAAATATTCTGACTATTCAAAGCTGATCATGGCACTGACTTCCATCGGCATCGATGTACAGAATGTCGGAGGACACAATTTATTCGACTATCTTTCAGACTATGAGAATGTCCGTATGCAGGGAATCAATGGACCGATCTGGGCACTGATCGCACTGAACTGCCATCCGTCTTATTCTATTCCAAAGAACAAAGATGCGGCGGTGCAGAATACGGAAGAAATGCTGCTTCAGGCAGTTCTGGGGGCACAGTGTGAGGATGGCGGATGGAATCTGGCAGGTGGTCAGGGAGATGCTGACATGACCGGTATGGCATTGCAGGCACTTTCCTTTTATTATGGAAAACGCACAGATGTAAATGCTGCGGTTGAAAGAGGACTTGCGTGGATTTCGAAAAATCAGCTGGAAAGCGGCGGGTTTGGCACGCAGGGAGTTGAGACTTCCGAGAGTGTGGCACAGATTCTGGTGGCACTTTCCGGACTCGGCATTGACGGAAGCAAGGATGCACGTTTTCTGAAAAACGGGAAAAGTCCGCTTTATGGATTATTCCAATACTATCTTCCGGAAGGCGGATTTATGCATGTTGCGGCAAATGCCGGAAACAATGGCGGCGGTATCGGCGGTATGCTTGACGGTATGGCGACGGAGCAAGGCTTTTATGCGACGGTTGCATACCAACGTTTGCTGGACGGACGCAGTTTTATTTATGATATGCACGATATAGAGCTGACACCTGGCAAAAAGGTGGAGACATCCCAGAATGGCGGGACAGACAAAACAAAAAAACAGGAAGAAACCGAAAAGAAAAACAATAATAAAAAAGATCACAAAACAGATCACAAGAAAAAAAACGATAAGAAAAATAAGAAGAGTAAAAAAGAGACGGAAAAAAAGAATACGGAGAGTGAAAAGAAGCAGACAGGCTCTCCCAATGCTGCAAAAAGACCGTCCGGGCAGACAAAAACACTTCCGTCTGTAAAGAAAACAAGCACATCCACGGAAAAAAGCAGCAGCACAGTCAAAAAGAAAAAAGCAACAACAAAAAAGAAAAAGAACAAAAAAGAGAGCGAAGATTCCGGATGGAGTTTTGACGGAGAAGACTATGTGCCGGAGCTGACAGCAGACGGCAAAGCAGAAGCAGAGACTGTGACACAGTCTGCGGAGAATGATCCGAAAACACAGGTTAGAACAATGGCACCGGCAGTATTGTCCGGAGCAGCACTTGTCATTGTTTTAGAGGCACTGGCATTTGGAATCTATCGCAAAAAGAAAGGAAGAAGACTAAGATGAAAACAAAGAAAAATATAAAAAGTATAGCAGCACTTTTTCTGTGTGTGATCCTGATGCTGACGGCAGGATGTGCAAAAGGAACAGAAAAGGAGCAGGCAGCAGGAACAACTTCAGGTAAAGCACTGGCCGAGATGAATGATATCCCGGCCGATGGCATCATCACAAAAGAGCAGTTCCAGAGCGTGGCCGACAAAGAGCAGAAGGTTCAGTTTAAAGGAACAACTGAAGATGGAATAACCTATGTCTGGACTTATGACTGTGCCAAAATCCAGAATCCGGAAGATCAGAATCTGAAGATAGATTTTACACAGGAAAATTTAGAGGAGATCAAGAAACAGGCAAACGATGCAAACGATGCCCTGCAGATGACGATGCACGGCAAAGGAGTGATCTGTGTGCCGACACTGGAAGTAACTCTGCCGCAGAGCTGGGAATCCAATGCCGCTTATCTTGTCAAAGAACAGGACGGCAAGCTGGCCAAAATGAGTGACGTAACGGTGACAAATGACAAAGAAAGTACGACACTTGTGATGACGGTAACTTCTCTTGACGGAGACTGCTATGTGATCGGCGGTGTCACGGAAAAGCAGAATAAAGGAGCAGATGCAGCAAATCAGAGTTCCAAAAAGAAAGACGGAAAAGAGCAGAGCCAGGAAACACAGGAAGAATCAGAAAGTGGTACAGGCAGTGCGGATGTCGATGTAAGTGAAAATGCAGCCGATGAAAATGGTGAAAATCCGGCGGAAGAAAACAACGATGCCGGTCAGGATGCCGGAAATGATAAAAAAGAAAACGGACAGAAAGCAGATGCCAAGGATCCGGGCGGCGATGCAGCTGATCAGGAAGATACTGCATCAGCTTCCAATACCTGTACGATTTCCATCAGCTGTGCAACGATTTTGGACAATATGGACCATTTAAAGAGCAGCAAGGCAGAGTTTGTTCCGTCCGATGGCTGGATTTTGGCACCGACGGAAGTAGAATTTACCGAAGGCGAATCTGTGCATGATGTACTGCAGCGTGTCTGCAAAGAAGCGGGTATCCAGATGGAATCCAGCTTCACACCGGCCTATAATTCTGCTTATGTAGAAGGCATCAACAATCTGTATGAATTTGACTGCGGAGAACTTTCCGGATGGATGTTCAGCGTCAATGGCTGGTATCCAAACTACGGATGCAGCAAATATACCGTAAATGCAGGTGATGAGATCTGCTGGGTATATACCTGCAATCTCGGAAAAGATGTAGGCGATAATTCTATGTATTAGAGGGCAGATGCCGGAGGTAAATATGAAAGATACATTTTCTACATACCATCCGCTTCTGAACATGCTTTATTTTGTCGGAGTGATCGGAGTGACAGTATTTGTTGTTCATCCGGTCATTCTGGCAATTTCGCTGTTTGGAGGAATTGCATATTCCGTTTTGCTGAAAGGATGGAAAAAAACAGTTAAATTTAATCTGATCTTTTCGATACCGATGATGCTGATCGTGGCACTAATGAATCCGATGTTCAACCACTATGGTGTGACGATCATCGGTTATCTGCACAATGGCAATCCGTTTACACTGGAGAGCTGTGTGTATGGTCTGGTGATGGCGATGATGCTGGTGTGTACGATGATCTGGTTTTCCTGTTATACGATCGTAATGACATCGGACAAGTTTATCTATCTGTTCGGAAAAATCATACCGGCACTGTCCCTGGTGCTTTCGATGTGTCTGCGTTTTGTCCCAAAATTTATCAGAGAGGCAGGTGTGATATCAGATGGTCAGAAATGCATCGGACGAAGTACCGAAAACGGCAGTCTGGTAAAGCGTGCGAAACATGGGATCACGATATTTTCCATTCTGGTAACCTGGGCACTGGAAAATGCGATCGAGACTTCAGATTCTATGAAATGCCGCGGTTACGGTGAAAAAGGAAGAACGGCATTTTCTCTGTATCGATTTGATAAACGTGATATTCTCTGCCTTTTGTTTATGGGAGCAAGTTTCGCACTGACGCTGTTTGGATTTTCAAAAGGCTATACGTTCTGTCAGTATAACCCGAAAATTATTGTAAAGGGAATTCCTCTGACAGCAGGAAGCCTGCTGGTATATCTGGCATTTTTGCTGTTCTCCGTGCTTCCGGTGGTGCTGGAACTCTGGGATCGATATCAGTGGAAACAGAGACGTAAACAGGTAGAAAAAGCAGAGCAGGCCAATTATCGCCTGTGGGAAGTACAGGATTAGAAAAAGGAGATAGGCGATGTCAGAATCGATGGGAAAAGAAACGAAACAAAACAGCAGCAAAAGTGATAAGAAGAATATTAATCATATTGATAATAGTATAGAAAGCCAGACAGCCAGACCAGGTTCGATCCTGGAGATCAAAGATCTCTGTTTTGCTTATCCGGAAGAAGAAAAAAGAGCACTGAACCACATTTCCTTTCAGATAAAAGAAGGAGAATTTCTGGTGCTGTGCGGCAAGAGCGGATGCGGAAAAAGTACGCTGCTAAAACATATAAAGACACCGCTGACACCGCACGGAAAACGAAAAGGAGAAATTCTTTTTGACGGAAAAAATCTGCATGAGATGACAGGCAGAGAACAGAGTCAGAGAATCGGTTACGTTCTGCAAAACCCGGACAATCAGATCGTGACAGACAAAGTGTGGCATGAGCTGGCATTTGGCCTGGAGAGTCTTGGATACAAAAGTGCAGAGATCCGTATCCGTGTGGCAGAAATGGCAAGTTATTTTGGAATCCAGGACTGGTTTTATAAAAATGTGGCAGAATTATCAGGCGGTCAGAAACAGCTTCTGAATCTGGCTTCCATTATGGCTATGCATCCGGATATTCTGATTCTGGATGAGCCGACTTCACAGCTCGATCCGATCGCTGCGTCCGATTTCCTGGGAACAGTAAAGAAGATCAACCGAGATCTCGGTACAACGATCCTGTTGACAGAGCACCGCCTGGAAGAAGTATTTCCGGCAGCAGACCGTGTTGTCGTGATGGAGGGCGGAGAAGTACTGTGCATGGGAACACCGGAAGAGATCGGGGAAGAATTAAAAAAACAGAACCACGAAATGTTTCTGGCAATGCCGGTTCCGATGCAGATTTATGCAAAAGTAAATTCCGGAAAGCATATGGAGTGTCCGATCACAGTCCGGGACGGAAGAAACTGGCTGAATGCGATCTGCAAAGAAAAACAGATCCGGCCGCAGGAGGCAGAATTTTTCGGAAAAGATGCGAAAGAAAAGTTGGCGAAAGAAGAAATCATTCTGGAGGCGAAAGATATCTGGTTCCGTTATGACAAAGACCAGCCGGATGTTGTAAAAGGACTCAATCTCTCACTGAAGCGAGGAGAGTTTTTTGCATTGCTCGGCGGAAATGGAACCGGAAAATCAACGACGCTTTCGATCATCAGCCGGCTTCGAAAGCCATACCGCGGCAAAGTTCTGCTGGAAGGAAAAGATGTCCGCCGTTACAGTGAAAAGGAGCTGTTTCGTGGCTTTTTGGGGGTTCTGCCGCAGAATCCGCAGTCTCTGTTTGTAAAAAAGACGGTGGAGCTGGAACTGTTCGAGATGGTGGGCGGAACAAAAGAAAAGAAAAATGAAGAGTATCACCTTGCCATGGAAAAATGCGAGGCAGTGGAAGGAATCGTCAAAGTAACGCATTTAGAAGGACTGCTGCACCGTCATCCATATGATTTAAGCGGCGGGGAACAGCAGAGACTGGCACTTGCGAAAATTCTGTTGCTGCGCCCGAAACTTCTTCTGATGGACGAACCGACCAAAGGTCTGGACAGTTATTTTAAGAAAGAGTTTGCAGAAATTCTGGATCTTCTGAAAAAGCAGGGTGTAACGATCTTTATGATCTCGCATGATATCGAGTTCTGTGCATCTTATGCGGACCGCTGCGGTCTGTTCTTTGACGGAAATATTGCGGCGAGCGGTACACCAAAATCTTTCTTTGCCGGAAATAACTTCTATACGACAGCGGCAAACAGGATGGCACGTAAATATTTTCCGATGGCAGTGACGGCAGCAGATGTTGCGGAAGCTCTTTTGGATGACAGCAGGTGTGTGTGATATGCAAAAAAAGATGAAAAATGAGAAGATACAGGGAGTGCAGGCCGGGAATATGGAAAGAGAACAGGAAACAAAAGAATTTCTGAAGCAGTTTTATGAATCGCCGGAAGCAGAGGAAGATACGATCGCAGCGAAGCTGAAACGCACCTTCGTGCCAAAAGGCAAAAAGACAAAAGCAATCGCAGATTTTGCCAAAGATCTGATGGGCGAAGGCGGAGCCGGTGATGTTGTGATCGATGATGATATGTTTGAGGCAGACACCGAAGGCTATAAACAACAGGAAAAGAAACGCCTGTCAAAACGGACCAGAGTCAGTCTGTTTTTGCTTCTGGTGGCAATCCCTCTTACTATTGCAGCCGGATTCTGGCTGACAGATCAAAGTGCACTGGCAGACTGGATCGATCGAGTGTTTGGTCCGAGAAAATATTATCTGATCAGCCTGGTGATCGTGCTTTATGCATTGCTGCCGTTTTTTATGGCATTTGAAGGAAGAAAACCGGAAGTCAGAGAACTGGTTGTCCTGGCAACCATGATCGCACTGGCCACTGCCGGAAGAGCGGCTTTCTTTATGACGCCGAGCTTTAAGCCGATCATCGCGATCGTGATCATATCGGCAATCGCCTTTGGAGCAGAGGCTGGCTTTTTGGTTGGATCGATGACCATGCTGGTCAGCAACTTCCTGTTCGGTCAGGGTCCCTGGACGCCATGGCAGATGTTTGCCATGGGATTTATCGGATTTTTATCCGGTATCCTCTACCGACTGCGGATCCTGCCGACAAAACGGCTGCAGCTGTCCGTATATGGCTTTCTGGTCACCTTTATGATCTACGGCGGGATCATGAACCCGGCGGCACTGTTTATGAGCGTATATCAATTCAGCTGGAGCGGACTGCTTGCGATCTATATCTCCGGTGTTCCGGTCGATCTGGTGCATGCAAGCTCAACCTTCTTGTTTTTGTGGATCGGGGCGAAGCCGTTGCTGGAGAAACTGCAGAGGATCAAGGTGAAGTATGGGTTGTTGTAGGAAAATTTTAATTTCCTTCCTCCTGCCAGGCAAGTGCGATAGCTCTGTGTCATCTGTCCCTGACAGTTTCGCAGATGCCTTTTTGAATTTAAGTGCAGAATAAATTAAAAAAAGCTGCAAGTGTACATAAAATTTCCAAAAATGAAGATAATGATTACTGTTCATAAAAGCCTGAATCAGGTTTGAGGTGACAAATATCATGTATGACAGGAGGAACTTATGGAGACAGAGATCAAAATGTTGAGTGACATTCACAAAAATGCAGACATGGGACAGGATACACTGCGTCATATTCTGGATGCGACAAAGGATGCGGAATTTTCGAAAACGGTCAGCAGACAGATGCAGGAATATGAAAAAGCATTTCAGGTCAGTGGACAGATGCTGAAAGCACGCCATGCACCGGAAGAACAAAAAGAAGCTCCGATGATCTCCAAATGGATGGCTCACATGAATATCAACAGGAAAAGTATGCAGGATATGCAGACTTCAAAGCTTGCGGAAATGCTGATCCAGGGCAGCACCATGGGCGTTACCAGCCTGACAAGACAGATCCGTGACTATGATGGAGAGGATACAGAAGTGTTGGATTTTGCAAAAAAGCAGTTGAAGCGGGAAGAGAAAAATATTGATGAATTAAAAAAATTTTTGTAAAAACGTTGCAAAAGCCTCTTTACGTGTATGCCATTATGGTATATACTATGTTCTACATGTTGTTTGATGAAAAAACAAAATTTAGATAGATACACAACATATAGTAGGAGGAGACTTGGTGATGTACGTCATAAAGAAAGATGGAACACGGGAAGAATTCAATGTAGATAAGATCATAGCGGCAGTCAACAAATCAGCAGCCCGCATTTTGTATGAGTTTTCGACAGATGAGATCGCATTTATCTGTCAGTTTGCATATGACCGGGCGGAGTCCCTTAAAAAAGACGGGATCACGATCCAGGAGATGCACAACATTGTCGAAGGTGCTCTCGAGAGAGTCAATCCGGCAGTAGCCAAAAGCTATCGTGATTACCGCAACTACAAGCTGGATTTTATCCATATGATGGATGAGGTCTACACAAAGAGCCAGTCGATCCGTTACATCGGAGACAAGAGCAATGCCAACACGGACAGTGCCCTGGTGGCGACAAAGCGAAGCCTGATCTTTAACGAGCTGAATAAAGAGCTGTACCGCAAATTTTTTATGACGCGTGATGAGCTTCAGGCGTGCAAGGACGGCTATATCTATATCCACGATCAGTCCGCGAGACTGGATACTATGAACTGCTGTCTGTTTGATGTGGCAGCTGTTCTGACCGGCGGATTTGAGATGGGAAATGTCTGGTACAACGAGCCGAAGACACTGGATACCGCCTTTGATGTGATCGGTGATATTATTTTGAGTACAGCGGCACAGCAGTACGGCGGATTTACCGTGCCGGAGATGGACAAGGTGCTTGCTCCGTATGCCGAGAAGAGCTACAAGAAATATAAAGAAGAATTTATCGAATATGCAGATCCGTTATGGAACGGCGTGGAAGAACGTGCCGAAGAATATGCGATCAACAAAGTGAGACGTGATTTTGATCAGGGATGGCAGGGTATTGAGTATAAGTTAAATACCGTCGGTTCCTCCAGAGGTGATTATCCGTTTGTGACCGTAACGATCGGACTTGGAACACAGCGTTTTGAAAAAATGTGCAACATTTCGCTTCTGAACGTCCATAAGGGCGGACAGGGAAGACCGGGCAACAAGAAACCGGTGCTGTTCCCAAAAATTGTCTTTCTTTATGACGAGAAACTGCACGGTGTAGGCGGAGAATGTGAAGATGTCTTTGAGGCCGGCGTGGCATGTTCTGCAAAGACCATGTATCCGGACTGGCTCTCCATGACCGGAAAAGGCTATATTTCCAGCATGTATAAACAGTACAAAAAAGTGATCAGCCCGATGGGATGCCGTGCATTCTTAAGTCCGTGGTACGAAAGAGGCGGTATGTATCCGGCAGACGACAAAGATGTGCCAGTATTTACCGGACGCTTCAACATCGGTGCTGTCAGCCTGCATCTCCCGATGATCCTTGCCAAAGCAAGATCCGAGAGCCGTGATTTTTACGAAGTGCTGGACTATTATCTGGAAATGATCCGCAATCTGCACAAACGTACTTACGAGTATCTGGGAGCGATGAAAGCATCCACCAACCCGCTGGCTTACTGCGAAGGCGGATTCTACGGCGGACATCTGAAACCGAACGAACGCATCAAAAAGCTGTTAAAGCCGATGACGGCATCCTTTGGTATCACCGCCCTGAATGAACTGCAGGAACTCTATAACGGAAAATCTATCACCGAAGACGGTGAGTTTGCTCTGGAAGTACTGGAATATATCAACAAGAAAGTTTCTGAATTCAAAGAAGAAGACGGCTGGCTGTATGCGATCTACGGCACACCGGCAGAGAGCCTGTGCGGACTTCAGGTCGAGCAGTTCCGCAAGAAATACGGCATCGTGGAGAATGTATCCGACCGTCCATACGTCAGCAACAGCTTCCACTGCCATGTAACCGAAGATATCACACCGATCGAAAAACAGGATCTGGAAGGCCGTTTCTGGGAACTGTGCAACGGAGGCAAGATCCAGTATGTACGTTATCCGATCGATTACAACGTACAGGCGATCAAGAGCCTGATCCGCCGTGCGATGGATCTGGGCTACTACGAAGGAGTCAACCTTTCCCTGGCCTACTGCGATGACTGCGGCCACCAGGAACTGGAGATGGATGTTTGCCCGAAATGCGGTTCCAAGAACCTCACGAAGATCGACCGTATGAATGGATATCTGTCCTACAGCCGCGTGCATGGCGATACCAGACTGAACGAGGCAAAGATGGCAGAGATCGCAGAACGTAAGAGTATGTAAAAATTAAGAAACAAAGATATGGATGAAAGATAGAAAAATCAAAAGATATCAATATAGGATATTGATAAAAATATAATAGAAGAGATAAATAAGACGCCATAATCGTCCGAAAACAATCCTCTGACACGCTGCGTTTCCTGTTCGGTTCGCTCGCCGGTTAGCCGCCCTTCGCCTAAACTCGCCTCTTCGAGGCTCAGACAGCGGCTCCTTGGGGCGGCAGCATCGCAAACCTCACGACGGAATCCTTGCTACCGTCAGAGCGATTTGTTTTCGGATGATTATGGCTGTTTTTATACTTGCTTAAAATTTCTGAAAATTTAAAGAAAAATATCGTAGCAAAAAATGATAAATGATTTAAATGAGAAAAATATTGAAAATATTACCAAAATATAATAAAATTCAGATATAAATAAACGCTGTGAAAGAAGATATTATCAGAGGTTAAGGTCAAAAGATGCCATATGAATTGTTTCATAGTGTTTGTATATTAAATTATATCATATATAGTGCAGCTTTCATTTTTGTAAGCGAAGAGCTGTAATTTGCATCAGTGACGAGATTTAAGGTTGGATTTCAGGAGGTGAGCGAATGAGAAAAGATAGAATTGTAGAAATTACAGGTCTGGCGATTTTGCTGATTCAGAGACTATATGGGAAAGACTATAAAAATGCTGTCGTAACGTTCTATTTACTGTTTGTTATAGCGATTTTAGACCGGGAAATTACAGAAGAGAATATATTTGAGCTGGCTGTATGAACAATGGCTGAACTGGCAGTTGGAATTGCCATAGCGATATATCAGGAGATTATTTCAGTGATTGTAATGCTTCTAATCATGGGATTTTTTGTTTTACCGATGCTTGTCAAATTGTTTCGATTTTGGCAAGCAAAGAAGAACAAAACATAGTATTTTTAATAAAAGCAGAATTATCATAGAAAAGTATAATATCTGGTGCGTATGGTGAGAGGAATTGTAGTGGAAGTAGTGATTTTTATATGCCGGACAGAAAAAAGTCAGGGTATTGTGACGGCACAAATCGAACAGGAAACGATGCGTGTCACAAGCCCTGACTTTTTACGTCCGGCATTTATAATAGAATGTATCCGGAACTGCACGAAATAATCCGGCTACCTACTCCTCTCCATTGAAGCAGTAGGTGCAGATATCACACGGCTTGATCCCGATTGACTTAATCAGGTCATCGAGTCTGTGATAACGCAGGCTGGTGAAATTCTGGATGCGGCAGATTTCATCGAGCATTGCCTGATAACGTTCGCTGTTCGGATCTGCATATTCTTCCAGATATTTCTCTGCATCTTTTCCTTCGCGTTCCAGGATCACTCTTCTGGTGATCAGATCCAGCTCGGATTTGGAACGGGAGAAGTTCAGGAATTTACATCCGTAGAGCAGCGGAGGACACGCCGGTCTGACGTGGACTTCTTTGGCTCCGCTCTGATACAGGAACTCGGTTGTCTCACGAAGCTGTGTACCGCGGACGATGGAGTCATCGATCAGAAGCAGCTTTTTGTTTTTGATCAGGGCATGTACCGGGATCAGCTTCATGCGGGCGATCAGTTCTCTCTGACGCTGGTCCGTCGGCATAAAGGAACGCGGCCAGGTCGGTGTATATTTAATGAAAGGACGGGCGAACGGAACGCCGGATTCATTGGCATATCCGATAGCATGTGCAATACCGGAGTCCGGGACACCGGCTACGATATCCGGATCTACTTTTCCTTTATCTCGTTTTGCCAGCAGTGCACCGCAGTTATAACGCATTTCTTCTACGTTTACGCCTTCGTAACTGGAAGTCGGATAACCATAGTAAACCCACAGGAAAGAACAGATTTTCATTTTCTTGCGAGGCGGAACGAGCGTTTCCACACTCTCTGGGGTGATGTATACAATCTCGCCGGGACCTAATTCTTTTACATCTGTGTAGCCAAGGTTAATGTAAGAAAAATTCTCGAAAGCTGCACAGTAAGCACCTTCACGGTGTCCGATGACAAGTGGAGTTCTTCCGTAGATATCTCTGGCAGCATAAATGCCGTCTTTTGTCATGATCAGAAGTGTCAGGGAACCGTCAATGGCTTCCTGGGCATAGCGGATACCGTTCTCAAAGCTGTCCTGCTTGCAGATCAGTGCGGCAACGAGTTCCGTGGCATTGATCTGACCGCCACTCATCTCCTGAAAATGTGAATGACCGTTTTCGTAAATCTTATTCAGAAGTTCGTCCGCATTGTTGATCTTTCCGACCGTTGTGATCGCAAAACTTCCAAGATGTGACTGGATCAGAAGCGGCTGCGGTTCGTAGTCAGAAATACAGCCAATGCCGAGATTTCCGGTCAGTTCTTCTACATCGCGTTCAAATTTTGTACGGAATGGGGAATTTTCGATGTTGTGGATCGAGCGGCAGAAACCGTCCGCCCCATGCGTAGCCATACCGCCGCGGCGTGTTCCTAAGTGAGAATGATAATCCACTCCGTAGAACAAGTCCATGATACAATCTGTTTTTGAAGCAACTCCAAATAGTCCTCCCATTATTGAATCTCCTTTGTCTGAGTGTGTCTGTTCAGAATCCCGAAATACGGGAAAATATTCCAAACAGCGTATTATATAATGTCATAATGCCGGAAGCAACAAAACGGATTCACGAATGCCTTTGACATTCTTGCTGTGGCTTGCGGGCATCACGTAAAGTGTAACATAAAAAAATTCGGGTGTCAAAACACCCGAAAAATTTATTCCATTGTGCCTTCACGGTAAGCCTGAAGCAGCATTTTCAATCCTTTAATATCTTCCAGAATCTTTTTTCCGGTGTCGGTGTTGCGTACCATCAGCCGTTCTCGCTCCGTTTCGACCAGTTCAGATCTGGATTCGATGTCTTTATTTTCGGTCAGTGCGGCATAGACGCTCTGGAATGGCTGGTGGGATTTGATGCGGATACCGTGCGAATTGAAGATCAGCGTGTATCCGGCGATACCGGTTGTTTTGTGATAGCTTTTGCAGAATCCGCCGTCGATCACCATCAGACGGCCGTTTGCACGTACCGGGTGTTCCCCTCTGGAAGTGCGTACCGGGGTGTGTCCATTGATGATATGTGACCGATCAGAATAAAGATTAAATTCATGAAGGATCATATTGCAGATTTTTTCCTGCTCGTAGTACTGATAATAAGGGTTGGATGCCTCATGCCAGGTACTTTCATCTTTTACATAAGTACGCTCAAACGTTTTGATATTTCTGCCGGACAACGGTGATTTTCTGCCGCACCAGAGATACCACATAAAATCCAGTTCTTTTTGTGTGGCATCTTTAGACCAGGCACGTCTGGCAATCCGCTCGGCATAATCCAGATAATCACGTCCGCGGTAACGTTTCTGGTGGAATACAACACCTTCAAGATTTCCGCTTTCATCGAGAGGTACACAGCCGTGGAAGAGCAGATTTCCATTAAAAATACGGTACATGCTGCCTTTCTGATAGAGAAAATCCATATGCTGACGCAGACGGACACTGCCGACAAATGCCATGCGAAGCCCTTCCATTATCTGCTTTTCTTCGGCGGTCAGTTCGTAAGAAACTTCCAGGTTGGAAGGATCAAAGGAAACCGTCGGAAAAGTTTCTTCGCAGATCTCGTAGTCTGTGCCAGCGATGCAGACGGTGTGATTTTGAACGTTGACCTGGTGGAGCAGCAGTTTGTCAGTCATCTGATAATCTGGGTTTCGAAGAATCACCTGCCCTTCCAGTTTGAATAAAAGGACAGAAATGGCCTTTAATGCCGCTTCCATCGGCTCTGTATCCGGATAAAGCTTTTCAGCAAACAGCGTCAGATCACGCAGGCTGATACCGTAGCTGTTTTCCAGAATGCGGATGTTATGATATTTTAAATTGTTTCTTATGACGGTAGCGATACATGCCTCACTTCCGGCAGCGGCACCCATCCAGAGAATGTCGTGATTTCCCCATTCAATGTCCAGGGAGTGATAATTCATCAGAAGATCCATGATCCGGTCGGCACATGGTCCGCGGTCAAAAATGTCTCCGACAATGTGCAGATGATCGACGGCGAGGCGTTTGATCAGGGCGGCGAGCACTTCGATAAATGCATCGGCACTGTCAAGTTCCAGCAAAGTATCGATGATATTCTGATGATAGGCAACCTGATTGTCGTCCTCATCCTTCTGCACATGGATCAGTTCATCCAAAATATAAGCGTACTCATCCGGCATCGCTTTACGCACTTTGGAACGCGTATATTTGGAGGAGAGAAGGCGGGCAATCTCGATCAGCTCGCCGAGGATCACACGGTACCATTCTTCGTTGTTGCGGCTCTCTTTTTTCATCATCTCCAGCTTTTCGACCGGATAGTAGATCAGCGTGCAGATTTCTTCCCGGTCGATATCCGAGAGCGTTTCCTCGAAAAGCAGATCCACTTTCTCACGGATCACACCGGAACAGTTATTCAAAATATGGCAGAAAGCTTCATATTCTCCGTGCAGGTCGCTCATAAAATGCTCCGTGCCTTTTGGAAGACCGAGAATTGCTTTCAGATTGATGATCTCCCGACATACAGCCTGCTCCGTCGGATATTTTTCTGCAAGCAGTTCCAGATATTTTTCGTCTTTCATAGTTCAAATCTCCATATTAAAGATGATGCGGCATTATTTTGCGTTACGTTCATAATCTTTCAGCGACTCGATGGCCTGTCCGGACAGTGGAATCAGTGCGATCATATTGAAGATGGTCATCAGTCCGATGCCGACATCCCCGAGATCCCAGACAAAGGTATAGGCGGCAAGTCCGCCGATAAACAGCATGACAAGTGCCAGGATTTTGTAGGCGGTCTGTGACAGCCAGTTGTCCCCGAACAGGTAGGCAACGTTGGAACGTGCATAGAACAGAATGCCGATAAACGTTGAAAAGCTGAACAGAAACAGGATCACGGCGATAAAGATGACACCGAATTCTCCCAGGTGATACTGCATGGCACTCTGAAGCAGATCCATACCCTGAAGTCCGGCAATTTTATCGGACGGAGCCAGCAGCATCAACAGTGCAGAACAGGTACAGATCAGGATGGTATCGATAAAGACACCGAATGCCTGCATCAGACCTGCCTTTGCCGGATGGCTGACATCAGCGGCAGCGGCAGCACATGGAGCAGATCCGCTTCCAGCCTCATTCGAAAACAGACCGCGTTTGATCCCGTTCATCAGCACGGCACCGAATCCACCGGCAGCCACCTGACGAAGACCAAAAGCTTCTTCAAAAATCCGCTGGAACACAGAAGGGAGTGCACCGATATTTTTGATGATGACAAACAGTGTGATCAGGAGATAACAGCCGGCCATGATTGGAACTATGACATCCAGGACGTGAACGGTGGCATTTTTACGAAGAACAACGATCGCAGCCACAACGACGAGGAAGATCGTGGTGTACAGCGGCGGAATGTGAAATGCATTCTTCATGGCGGAACTTACGGAGTTGCTGATAACCTGACTGATGCCGCACCAGCAGATCAGGCCAGAGATCGCAAACAGAACCGCGATCAGGCTGTAACGTTTCTCTTTTGCCGGTCCGTTCTGCTTTTTCGTTTTTTTCTTTGTCATAAAATCGTGGATGTAGTAGGCCGGACCGCCGCGGTAGCCGCCGTAGAGCGGATCCTTCTGGCGGTAGATCTGAGCCAGTGTGCCCTCTGCAAAAGCAGTGGAGGAGCCAAGCAGAGCAAGAAGCCACATCCAGAATACCGCACCGGCACCGCCGGCAGAAATAGCAGCGACAACGCCGACCAGATTGCCCATGCCGACACGGGTGGCAGTGGCAACAATGAGAGCCTGAAATCCGGAAATACTGCCCGCCTGAGAATGTTCGTTTTTCTCCATGGCGATCTGGATCATATGCGGAAACCTGCGGATCAGGACAAACCTGGTGCGGATTGTAAAATAGATCCCTGCCGGAACCAGAAGAAGCACCAGAAGTGAGATGCCGATCGAACTGCCGCCCGGAAGCGGCAGCGTGATCAGATCACCCCATAAAAAATTGTAGACTGCGGTAATGATATTCATAATAAAAATCCCCCTGTAAAATCTTAGATGCCTGTAGCAGATATGAAATGATGTCGCCTCTGCAGGCGGCGAGCAACAGATTAATATCAGCAGCGGAATTCCATTGCTCATCTGATATTCTTAAGCTGTTGTCAAAATGACTAATAATGGTAGCATCTTGTGGTGAAATATAGTATACTTCACTTATATAGATTTGTAAAATGAATGATAATGATTTAAACCATCGAAAAAACCGATTAATCAGTGACAGTGGAAAAAAATATTGTTCCGCCTTTTGATACAAGGAGAGCCGATCATGGATATGAAAAACATCAACACCTTTATTTACACTGCCGAACTTGGCAGTTTCACAAAAGCCGCCGAGCTTTTAGGTTACTCACAGTCTACGGTCTCATTTCAGATCCGGCAGTTGGAGGAGGAGCTTGGCACCGTCCTTTTTGAGCGGATCAACCGCACAGTGACACTGACAGACCGAGGCAAGGAAATCCTGCGTTACGCCCATCGCATGAAGCAGCTTGCCGGTGAGATGCAGGAGATGGTGCAGCCAAAGCAGGAAGTGCGTGGACATCTGCGGATCGCCATGTCGGATTCGCTGTGCGAGGAAATTGCAGAAAAACTGTTTGTTCTTTTGCAGCGGAAGTACCCGGAGGTTACGATGAAAATCGTGATCGCCGGCACGGATGAGATGTTCCGGCTTTTGAATCAGAATCAGGTGGATTTTGTATACACGCTGGACCGCCACATTTACCACAGTGATTATGTGATCGTCACAGAGAGCCAGGAAGCAGTGCATTTTGTGACAGGATATCAGAATAGCTTGAACGGAAAGAAGCAGATTCTGTTGCAGGAACTGATCTGCCAGCCGTTTATCCTCACGGAAAAAGAAATGAGCTACCGCAGGATGTTAAGTGAATATCTGGCGAGCTGTTCCCTGGAGATTCAGCCGGTTTTTGAGGTGGGAAATACAGAACTAATCTGCCGGATGCTGGAAAAGAACGCTTCCGCAATCTCGCTTCTGCCGGATTATGTGACAGAAAAGGCCGTACAGGAAAAAAGACTGGTGCGGCTGGATGTGAAAGATTTTCAGCTTGATATATGGAAACAACTCTTATATCACAGAGATAAATGGATTTCGCCGCAGATGCAGGCATTTATGAATGTGATAAAAGAGGTACAGGCATAAAGAAATCAATATCTCAGAAGCCTTTGAAAAAACAGAAGATCTGCGGAAGAAAATAACTGCCGTGGATTTTTTCTTCTTTCTACACGAATCTGGTTTGAAAAACAGCAGATTCTATGATAGAATAGAATGCATAATTTGAGAACGTGACAGGGAGCATTGCAAAATGAAAAAGAAACTGGCCGTATTTTTTCCAGGGAGACGCTACGGCGTAGACTGCCCGCTGCTTTATTATGCAGAGTCGATCTGCCGGGAAAAGGGATACGATACACTGCTGATGCACTATTCGGAATACCGGGACAAAAAAGACATGATCACCATCGAAGAGAATATCAGACAGACGCTTTCTTATGTGCGTGGGCGGATCAAAGAAAAAGATCTTGCTTCGTACGATGAGATTCTTTTTGTGTCAAAAAGTCTGGGAACGGTATCAGCAGGATGGCTTGCAGATGCACTGGAAAAGGAAAAACGTGTAAAACCGGGAACGGTCCGCCATATCTTTATGACACCGCTTGAGCAGACCTTTCCGTACATGCGAAAGGAAAACTGCATTGTGATAAGCGGGGAACTGGATCACTATCTGGAACGGAAAAAATTAAAAAAATTCTGCAAAAAACATAAGGTTCGGTGGTATTGTTTTCCGGATGTCGGACACAGTATGGAACATGAAAAAATAAAAGATACCCTGAAAACCATGAAGAAGATCATGAAGATCGTAGAGAATTATGTATGATACCAGGGGCAAAAGGTCAAAATCCACATGAGCTTGCTCATAAGTTGATAGGTTTTGATCTCAACACCATATTTTAAAAGTACAATCTGGAGGAAACAGTATGAAAAAATATGACGTAATCATTATCGGAGCAGGTCCGGGAGGCATTTTTTCCGCGTACGAGCTTCTGAAAAATAACGAAAATCTGAAGATCGCCATTTTTGAGGAAGGACATGCACTGGAAAAAAGAAAATGTCCGATTGATGGCAAGAAGATCAAAAGCTGCATTCACTGCAAGAGCTGTTCGATCATGAGCGGATTCGGCGGTGCGGGAGCATTTTCCGATGGTAAATATAATATTACCAATGATTTTGGCGGCACACTTTATGAATACATCGGCAAAGAGAAAGCTCTGGAGCTGATGCAGTATGTAGATGAGATTAACATGGAGTACGGCGGTGAAGGCACCAGACTGTATTCAACAGCCGGAACGAAATTCAAAAAACTTTGTCTGCAGAACCGTCTGCAGCTTTTGAATGCATCCGTAAGACATCTGGGAACCGATGTCAATTACATTGTGCTGCAGAATATGTATGCATGGCTCAAAGACCGGGCAGATTTTTATTTTGACACGCCCGTGCAGCATATCGAAAAGAGGGAAGATGGCTATCAGGTCATCTGTGAAGAGGAAAATTATGCATGCGGAAAATGTGTGGTTTCTGTCGGACGAAGCGGAAGCAAATGGATGGAAAAGGTCTGTGAAGAGATGGGCATCCCGACCAGTTCCAACCGTGTGGACTTAGGTGTCCGTGTGGAGCTTCCGGCTGTGATCTTTTCCCATCTGACCGATGAGCTTTACGAGAGCAAGATTGTTTACCGTACAAAACAGTTCGAGGACAATGTGCGTACGTTCTGCATGAATCCATATGGCATCGTGGTAAGTGAAAATACAAACGGCATCGTGACCGTAAACGGACACAGCTACGAAGATCCGACCAAACAGACCGAAAATACCAATTTCGCACTGCTTGTATCCAAGCATTTTTCCGAGCCGTTCAAGGACAGCAACGGATACGGCGAGAGCATTGCCAGACTTTCCAATATGCTCGGCGGCGGTGTTATGGTCCAGCGGTTCGGTGATCTGGTACGCGGAAGAAGAAGTACCGTCAAGAGAGTGGAAGAGGGCATTGTAAGACCGACACTTTCCGCAACACCGGGAGATTTAAGTCTTGTGCTGCCGAAGCGTATCCTGGATGGCATCATTGAGATGATCTATGCACTGGACAAGATCGCACCGGGAACGGCAAACGATGACACACTGCTCTATGGTGTGGAAGTGAAATTTTATAATATGGAAGTACAGCTTGATGAGCATCTTGAAAGCATCCACAAAGGTCTCTATATCATCGGAGACGGCAGTGGGGTGACACATTCCCTTTCCCATGCATCCGCAAGCGGAGTTTATGTGGCAAGAGAGATTCTTGAATCCATGAGGAAGTAGCTGTTTATGCAGTAAATATGCGGATTCCGAATGTTTACAGGCACTCGTTTCGTGCAGAACGAAGCGGAGCATAGATTGCGGGAGTTACTTTGCAACGGAGCAATTCGCAGGCATCATGTGATCATAGGAACGGGAAAAGGAAAAGCAGTCAGGAAATGTATTGGAAACTAGAGGAATTACTGCATTACAGAAAACATTTTTAGAAAAATAAAAATTATAAACAATCCATAAACAAAAGATTAAAAAAGCATTGACATTGTTCAAATTTACTGCTATAGTAGAGATGTAATTAAAGAATTTGGTAGTTATGACAGGATTGTTACTGGTGATGCAGGCAAGACCCAAAGTTTCAGAGGAGAAGGATTCTGGATTCTTTGGGTCTTTTTGTTTGGGAGACACGTTATTACTATGAAAATCATCAAAGTTATTAATAACAATGTAGTAAGTGCTTTGGACAAAGACGCCGAGGAAGTCGTCATCATGGGAAAAGGTATCGGTTTCCATGCAAAGCCGGGACAGATTGTGAATGAGGAGCAGATTGAGAAGACGTTCCGACTGGAGGATAAGAAGTCAGCCGGGCAGTTCGCCAGGCTGGTGGAGAGGCTTCCGGTGGAATATCTCAAGTTATCCGACCAGATTATCACTTATGCCAAGAACAATATCGGGCTGAAGTTACACCAGAGTATTTATCTGACTCTGACAGATCATATCAGTTTCGCAATTGAACGGTATAAGAAAGGAATGCAGTTTGACAACCCACTCAAGGTTGAGGTGAAGACCTTTTATCCAATCGAGTTTGGCGTTGGAAAGTATGCAATCCGCAAGGTCAGGGAGAAGCTTGATGTGGAGTTGAATGAGGATGAGGCCGCATCCGTCGCACTTCATATCGTAAATGCGGAATATGACACCGGTGTACGCAATACGATGAACATCACCTGTCTCATTCGCGACGTGGTCAATATCGTCAGTGAATATCTGAATATTGAACTGCAGGAAGAAAGCCTTCATTACGCCAGATTCATCACTCATCTGAAATTTCTTGGACAGCGCATTTTTACGGGGCAGATGCTCGGGGATGATGATAACGGTTTCGGAAAAGTGATCGCCGGAATGTACCCGGTTGAATATGCGTGCAGCGAGAAGATTGCGCATTATATAAAAATGCGCTATGATCACGAAATTACAGATGAGGAGACGGCTTATCTGGCCGTACATATCCGCAGAATCCAGCCGGAAAAAGAGCTGGAGGAGGATTCTCATTAAGTAAGAGAAGGAGGAAAAAAGTAATTATGATGAAATTCTTACAGAAATTAGGTAAAGCTTTGATGTTACCTGTTGCTTGCCTTCCTATCTGTGGTATCCTGATGGGTCTTGGATATGCTCTTTGCCCATCTACCATGCAGGGTGGTGACGTAGTAGGTATTGTACAGCAGATTGGTTTCTATTTAGTGAAAGCAGGTGGAGCCCTGATTGATAACATGGCTATCCTGTTTGCAATCGGTATCGGTGTTGGTATGTCCGAAGACAACGACGGTACAGGTGGACTTGCAGCTCTGGCTTCTTGGCTGATGCTGACAACTCTGCTGTCTGTAGGTGCTGTATCTGTTATCAAAACTCTTGAAGAAGGTACAACTGCTTACATTGCATTCAGCAAAATTGCGAACCCGTTCATCGGTATCATCGCCGGTGTGATCGGTTCTTCCTGCTACAATAAATTCAAAGGAACAAAGCTGCCGGATTGGCTGTCATTCTTCAGCGGCAAACGTTGCGTAGCTATCGTAGCAGGTGTTGTTTCTATCATTGTATCCGTAGTTCTGCTGTTCGTATGGCCGGTACTGTTTGGCGTTCTGGTTGCACTGGGCGAAGGTATCGCAAAGATGGGAGCTGTAGGTGCTGGTATCTACGCATTCTTCAACCGTCTGCTGATCCCGTTCGGTCTGCATCACGCACTGAACAACGTATTCTGGTTTGATACCATCGGTCTTGGTGACCTGTCTCACTTCTGGGCTGGTGAAACATCTGCAGATGTTTCATGGAGCCTTGGTATGTACATGTCAGGATTCTTCCCATGTATGATGTTTGGTATCCCGGGTGCTGCTCTGGCTATGGTTCATACAGCAAAATCAAACAAGAAAAAAGTTGCAATCGGTCTTCTTTCTTCCGCAGCAATCGCAGCATTTGTTTGTGGTGTAACTGAGCCGTTCGAATTTGGTTTCATGTTCCTGGCTCCTGGACTGTATGTAGTATACGCTCTGCTGTACGCTATCTTCACAGTAATCACAGTTGTACTTGGATTTAGAGCCGGATTCAGTTTCTCCGCTGGTTTAACTGACCTGATCTTCTCTGCTTCCCTTCCGGCAGCAGCTAAGACATGGCTGATCATCCCTCTGGGTATTGCAGCATTTGTAGTATTCTACGTAGTATTCCGTTTCGCAATCACAAAATTCGACCTGAAAACACCGGGACGTGAAGATGATGATATCGACGAATCTGAAAAGAGCATCAAACTGTCTAACAACAACTACACAGAAGTTGCAAAAGCAGTTCTGGCTGGATGCGGCGGTAAAGAAAACATTACTTCTATCGACAACTGCATCACAAGACTTCGTCTGGAAGTGAAAGATACTACAAAAGTAAACGAAAAAGCAATCAAAGCAGCTGGAGCAGCTGGTGTGATTCGCCCAGGCAAAACAAGTGTACAGGTTATCATCGGAACTCAGGTTCAGTTCGTAGCTGACGAGTTCAAGAAACTGTGCAAATAATAGCTTGATATAATGGTCTGAAATCTGACCTGCAAGGGGGACGCCGTAGTGGGTGTCCCCCTTTTGGTACTCGTGCCGTTAGAAGGAGGACATACATTGGAATATAAGATTAAGACGATTTCTTCGAAAGAAGAGATTGTGAACTGCAATCGTTTTGAGATCGACCATGTGCAGTGGCATCATGCGATCACACCTCCGAAAGCCTGTGGTTATATGGGGTATCTGAAGGGGGAAGGACTCTATGTGCAGATTTACACAGAGGAGCATGATCCGCTTGCAAGATGCACAGAACATCACGAAATGGTCTGCAAAGACAGTGCAGTGGAAGTGTTTCTGGCATTCGCAGAAAAAGGAAAGGAACTTACCAACAATGATATGTATCTGAACTTTGAAGTGAATGCAAACGGAGCCATGTATGCAAAATATGGCTTTGGCAGACAGGGAAGACAGTTCCTTTCCGATGAAGTTTATAAGGAAACAGGCGTAAATTCCGTGATTGAAAAGGATCACTGGACAATGAGCCTGCTCATTCCGGAGAAGTTTCTGAAGGAAGTCTGCGATTATTTACCGGATGGCAGCGGCAAGGAGATATACTGTAATTTCTATAAAATTTCAGAAGATCCGGCTGTTGAACATTATATCAGCTTTTCACCAATTGACAGTGAGAAGCCAAACTTCCATCTTCCGGTCTTTTTTGCAAAAGCGGAAGTGGAATAAACCTGAAATCAGAAAGGAAGAGGGATATGGTTTTATATCAGGCAAAAGATTATAAGGATATGAGCAGAAAGGCAGCAAATATTATTTCTGCCCAGGTTATCATGAAACCGAACGCTGTTTTAGGTCTGGCAACAGGTTCTACACCGGTAGGTGCATACGAACAGCTGGTTGAATGGTACAACAAAGGTGACATCGATTTTTCACAGGTAACTTCTGTAAACCTGGACGAATACAAAGGACTTTCCGGAGACAATGATCAGAGCTACCGTTATTTCATGAACAAAAATCTGTTTGATCATGTAAATATCGACAAGGCACGTACCTTTGTACCGGATGGAACAGAACCGGACAGCAAAGTTGCATGTGCAAAATATAATGCGATCATCGACAGCGTTGGCGGCATCGACCTGCAGCTGCTTGGTATCGGAGGAAACGGACACATCGGATTTAACGAGCCGGGTTCAGCTTTCGAGAGCCTGACACACTGTGTAGCACTGAAAGAAGATACCATCAAAGCAAACGCAAGATTTTTTGAAACTATGGATGATGTGCCGAAATATGCATACACCATGGGCATCAAGAACATCATGTCAGCCAAGAAAGTTCTGCTGCTGGCAAGCGGAAAGAACAAAGCAAAGGCAGTTTATGAATCTTTCTTCGGGCCGATCGTACCTGGCGTACCGGCTTCTGTACTGCAGCTTCACAACGATGTGATCGTAATTGCAGATGAAGAAGCACTGTCCCTGTGCAGAGAGAAGGGAGTGATCTAAATGATCATTAAAGGTGCATCCGTTTTTTGTGAAGACGGAACATTTCAGGTAAAAGATGTTTTTGTAGAAGATCATAAGATCGTGGCAACGGAAGCAGAAGTAAGCGATAAGACGGTGGTAGACGCAAACGGATACAAACTGATTCCTGGTCTTGTGGATGTACACAGCCATGGTGCATGCGGTCATGATTTCTGTGACTGCGACATAGAAGGCGTAAAAGAGATTTTACGTTTTGAAAAAGCACATGGTATCACTTCTTACTGCCCGACATCCATGACACTTTCCAAAGAGATGCTGGTTGATATTTTTGCGACTGCAAAAGAAGCAGACGGCATCGCAGACGGAGCACGTGTCATTGGTATCAATATGGAAGGACCATTTATCGCACCGGAGAAAAAGGGAGCACAGAATGGTGCTTATATTCAGGCACCGTCCGCAGAGACGTTCCGTGCATGCCAGCAGGCAAGCGGCGGACTGATCAAACTGGTGACTCTGGCACCGGAGATGGAAGGTTCCGTAGAATTTATTAAGGAACTCAAAGATGAAGTGCATATTTCTGTTGGACATACAACCGCAGATTATGATACTGCAAAGGCAGCATTTGAGGCCGGTGCAGATCACGTAACACATCTGTACAATGCAATGCCGCCATTAAATCACAGAGCACCGGGTGTTATCGGAGCAGCTGCAGACAACGATCATGTATATGCCGAGCTGATCAGTGATGGTCTGCACATTCATGGCAGTGCGATCCGTGCAGCATTCCGTATGTTCGGACCGGAACGTATCGTTCTGATCAGTGATTCCATGATGGCATGCGGTATGGAAAATGGAGAATATGAACTGGGCGGTCAGAAAGTATTTATGAAAGACCGTAAAGCAACACTGGCAGACGGAACCATCGCAGGATCCGCAACCTGCCTGTACGACTGCATGAAGATTGCAATGTCTTTCGATATTCCGGAAGCAGATGCGATTTTTGCAGCAACAAGAAATCCGGCAAAGAGCATAGGTGTCTATGACAGAGTCGGTTCTATCAGTGTCGGAAAAGAGGCCGATATGCTGCTGGTAGATGACGAGTATCATTTAAAGCAAGTGTTTTAATAAGTATTGTAATTAGAGATAATTACAGAGATGCAGGATGGACCTGGGAAATCCATTCTGTAGGAGTGTGTGAAAAGGATAAGATAGAAAAAGCCTCCGCTCATCATAGGATGGGCGGAGGCTTTTGTTTTCGGCTTTATTTTGCAGAAATTTTTACTTTTTTTGAGAAAGGACCGTAAATGTTTTCCTTAGCTGTTTTTTTATAGGCACGTACCCGGTAGAAGCAGTCTTTTTTTGAAGCGAGAGAAAGTTTCAGTTTCAGGGTGCCGGTTCGTTTGATACGTTTGAACAGTTTCCATTTTTTGCCGGAAATCTGCCGGAAAACTTCATAGCCATCAGCACCGGGGACTTTTCTCCAGCTCAGAAGGTAGGTTTTGCTGCTCTTTTTTTTCAGGGAGCGTATCTGTGCTTTTTCCGGCTTCAGTGTCTGGTTTTTCACCTGGGAATAAGGACTGTATACAATACCGTTGTAGCGGCTTCTGGCATAGGCACGTATCCGGTAGTAGTATTTCCTGCCGGGAACGACAGTATTGTCGGAATAAGAAGTCTTTTTCGTGTCAGCGATCAGTGTGTAGCCTTTCTTTCTGGAAGTGCTGCGGAAAATCTGATAGCCGTCTGCATACTGTACCGCATTCCAGGAAAGCCGTAAAGAAGAGCAGCGACTGCTTTTTATCTTGCGGATCGAGGATTTTGGAAGAGCAGAGACATTTGCCAGAATCTCGGTGGCAGCTTCCGTTGTATTTTCCGTAAATGCTTTGATGCGGTTATTGATCTGCTGATAACTGATATCCATCCAGCCATTGGCTTTTGTGCGGTAGTAGCTCTGGCCAATCTCAGCTCTGGAAACGAAATGCAGGGATTCCAGAGAGCTGCTTTTGTCGATAAAGGCATACAGTGTCTGGTTGGTCGGCGATGCAAAGGAGATCACAACGGAAAATCGGTCACCCTGATTGAAGACGATCTCTGTATTTAAAGGAATCGTATAATAACCGCAGTAAGTGGTCACGCCGCTCTGTGCACGGTCGAGGACTGCGATGCCGCTTGTTGGGTCACCGGCTGTTGGATTTTTGTAGATCTGGATCACATACTGGATATTTTCAGATGCCAGGGCAAAGGAAACGGCTTTCAATTTTTCCTGTCC
>OGLI01000201.1_pt1 | contig 60987 bp, 55 predicted proteins | sample 1572661 | NCBI WGS metagenome assembly OGLI01 (sample SAMEA2581901, study PRJEB24529) | metagenome | biome: Human gut stool | place: China | collected 2011 | reverse complement strand
ATCGCCAGACAATCAGATCAGCTCATGAAGAGATACGGGTGCGACGCAGATCTCGGTGTGGTGATGAGGGCTTGGTTCCTGCGAATCTTTCATGATGCGACTTCGGGCCGCAGGGGGGGCGTGCTTTGCTCTCATCTTTTTCATGAAAAAAGAGGCCGAAAGGCATCAGAATTTTCCCTAGGGCGTTGTGCCTAGACGTAGGGGTGTCTGTTCTCGTCAAAGTGACGAAAACGACTGCGCCTTCGGTGGGGTTCGTCGAAGCTCCTGCCGAAGTCTTGTCCGGGCGTCGGGGCGTCTAGTACAAACGCTCGAGGCAGTCCGAAAGTCGGCGCAGGTATACTGCGATGCGTGGTAAACCCCGACAACGGATCACCGCCGTCGCTGGGGCGCCTTTCGCAGAAGAACGATTCAATCGTCTTCACTTCAACCCTCCCTCCGAAAAAGGACAAGACTCATGGCGGATCCCAAGACTCAGACTGCCTGCGAGGAGAATCCGAAGGTGGGCTTCGGCGCGTACATCGCGCTCGCGCTTGCCATCATCATCTTCTCCGGCGTCTTCTACAAGATGCCCGACGCCTACAAGTGGCTCGGCGCCTTCGACTACACGACCCTCATCGGCAAGTACGGCACCATCGCCGGCACGGCCAGCAACTTTCAGGGCTCCGGCGGCTTCAGCGCCCGCGCGGGCTTCCTCTTCTCCCTCAATCTGTTCCCCGGTGTCATGCTCGCCATGGGCCTCATTGAGGTGCTCTCCTTCTACGGCGCTCTGCGTGCCGCTCAGGTCATCCTGACGCCGATCCTCAAGCCGATCCTCGGCGTGCCGGGCTACACGGGCCTTGCCCTCATCACCGACCTTCAGTCCACCGACGGCGGCGCCGCCATCACGCGCGCCCTGCACGACGAAGGCCGCATCACGACGAAGAACCTCGTGACGATCTGCGCCTGGCAGTATACGGGCGCGGGCTGCGTGTCCAACTACTACTCCACCGTCTCCGGTCTCTTCACGCTCTTCACCGTAAAGGTCTGGATCCCGATGGCCCTCATTCTGGTCCTCAAGTTCGTGGGCGGCGCTCTGATCCGCACCATCCTCAGCACCGTTTATCGCAAGGACTTCGAAAATGACTAATCACTCCACCACCTCGAAGAATCCCTTCGACATCTTCATCGTCGGCCTGCGCAAGGGTCTCGACATCGGTCTCTACAGCCTGCTGCCGAACGTGCTGATGGCCTTCGTGCTCACGTACATGCTGAATCTCTTCGGCGTCATGAAGTTCCTCGGCGACACCTGCGGCGGCGTGATGGGCGCCTTCGATCTTCCGGGCGAGGCCATCACGGTGCTTCTCGCCACGTGGCTCTCCTGCGGCGCCGGTGTCGGCGTTGCCGCCAGCCTGGCCGCTGCCGGCCAGCTCAACGCCCATGACGTGACGATTCTCGCGCCGGCCTTCATTCTGATGGCCTCCCAGATCCAGTACATGGGCCGTCTTCTCGGCGTGGCCAACTGCCCGAAGAAGTACTGGCCGCTGCTCATGTTCAACAGCGTCTTCATGGCCTGCCTTGGCATGATCGTGATGCGCTTCGTCGCCTGACCGCGTCCCTGAGCAATCACAACCCGAAAGCCGACGGCTTTAGCCGCCGGCTTTCGCGCTTTCCGGTTCTTCAAAATTTTGGGAATGCAGACAAGTCGTTGTAAAATAAGATTTTTCGTCGGTCCTCTCTTGCGATGGGAGCCTCTTGCGAAAAGAAGCCGGAGACCATTCGGGCCTTTTTTCGCAACAGGCTGTCGCAGCAGGCATCCTCCGCGTCAGGCGTTACCCTCGGATGAGGATGCGCGGCCGCCATGGACCGGACGGGTGATCCCGCCCGGTTTTACAACATCAAAGTCGAGATCAGTGAACATGCAGGATCTTTCCGAACTCATCGAGTCCGCGCGTCAGGACTTCGCTCAGGCAGAGCAGCCCGCTGCCCTGGAAGACGCCAAGGCCAAGTACATCGGCAAAAGCGGCGCCGTGACGGCTCTCATGAAGAGCCTCGGCCAGCTCGCGCCCGAAGAGCGCCGCGCCCGCGGTCAGGAAATCAACAAGGCCAAGGCCGCTATCGAAGCCGCGCTCAACGCCCGGCGCGAACAGCTCGCTCAGGCCGCCATGCAGGCCAAGCTCGCCAGCGAAGCGATCGACGTGACCCTTCCGGGCCGCGTCCGCACCGAAGGCGGCATCCACCCCGTCATGCGCACATGGATGCGCATCGAGGAGATCTTCCGCTCCATCGGCTTCGACGTTGCCGACGGTCCCGAAATCGAAAGCGACTGGTTCAGCTTCACGGCCCTCAACAACCCGCCCAACCATCCCGCCCGCTCCATGCAGGACACGTTCTACGTGGACCGCTGCGACGAGGAAGGCCGCCAGCTGCCGCTGCGTCCGCACACCTCTCCGATGCAGGTTCGCTACGCCCGCACGCATGAGGCTCCGATCAAGATCATCGCTCCGGGCCGCACCTACCGCGTCGACTCCGACGCTACGCACTCCCCGATGTTCCATCAGGTCGAAGGCTTGTGGATCGGTGACGACGTGAGCTTCACCGACCTCAAGGGCGTCTACAGCGACTTCCTGCGCCGCTTCTTCGAGACGGATGACCTCGTCGTTCGCTTCCGTCCGTCCTACTTCCCGTTCACCGAGCCGTCCGTTGAAGTTGACATGATGTTCACGAGCGGTCCGCGCAAGGGCAAGTGGCTCGAGATCTCGGGCGCCGGCGAAGTGCACCCGAACGTCGTGCGCAACTTCGGCCTCGATCCTGAAAAGCACATCGGCTTCGCGTTCGGCTCCGGCCTCGAGCGCCTCACGATGCTCCGCTACGGCATCGACGACCTGCGCCTCTTCTTCGAAGGCGACCTGCGCTTCCTGCGTCAGTTCAACTAACCGGGCCAACCATCGAAAGGAATTACTGAAATGCTGTTTACAGAAGAGTGGCTGCGTCAATATTGCAATCCGCAGCTCAGCACCGAAGAGCTTGCCGAAACGCTCACGATGGCCGGCCTTGAAGTCGAGGAGGTCACGAGCGTGGCTCCCGCCTTCACGGGCGTAGTCGTCGCCGAGGTCCTCACCTGCCGCGATCATGAGAACTCCGACCATCTGCACGTCTGCGAAGTGAATGCCGGCACGGGCGAAACGCTCCAGATCGTCTGCGGCGCCCCGAACGTGCGCGCCGGCATCAAGGTCGCCTGCGCCACGATCGGCGCCGTCCTGCCGGGCGACTTCAAGATCAAGAAGTCCAAGCTGCGCGGCGTCGTGTCCATGGGCATGCTCTGCTCCGCCCGCGAACTCGGCATCAGCGAAGAGCACAACGGCATCTGGATTCTTCCGGAAGACGCGCCGATCGGCACGGACATCCGCGAGTACGCCAGGCTCGACGACTCCAAGATCGAGATCAAGCTCACGCCGAACCGCGGCGACGCGCTCTCCGTTACGGGAGTCGCCCGCGATCTCCATGCCGTGACCGGCGCTCCGCTCGTCATGCCCGCCATGGATCCGGTGCCCGCCACGTGCGAATGCGTCAAGCCCGTCGTGATCGAAGCCCCCGACCTCTGCGGCCGCTTCACGGGCCGCGTGATCCGCAACCTCAATCCCGCCGCCGAGACGCCGCAGTGGATGCGCGACCGCCTCGAGCGCGCCGGCATGCGCCACATCTCCGCGCTCGTCGACATCTCGAACTACGTCATGCTCGAGCTCGGCCGTCCGACGCACTTCTTCGACCTCGCCAAGCTTGAAGGCGACCGCATCACCGTGCGCTGGGCCCGCGAAGGCGAAAGCCTGAAGCTGCTCAACGAGCAGACGGTCGAACTCACGCCCTACTACGGCGTGGTCTGCGACGGCGACACGCCGTCGTGCATCGCCGGCATCATGGGCGGCGAAAAGAGCTCCGTCTCCGAAACGACGACCGACCTCTTCATCGAGGCCGCCTTCTGGCAGCAGCTCGCCATCCAGGGCCGCTGCCGCAAGCTCAACTTCTCGACGGACGCCGCCTACCGCTTCGAGCGCGGCGTCGACTTCGGCACGAACGCCCAGCACATGGAATACGTCACGCGCCTCGTCCTCGAGATCTGCGGCACGTCCGAAACCCGCGTGGGCCCGGTCGACGACCAGATCGTCAACCTCCCCGAAAGGAAGCCCGTCACGATGCGTGTCGCCCGCTGCCTGAAGGTGGTCGGCATGGACATCCCCGTCGAGGCCATGCACAACACGTTCACGCGCCTCGGCTTCGAATACACGTTCGACGGCGAGGTCTTCACGGTTCAGGCTCCGTCGCACCGCTTCGACATCGAGATCGAGGAGGACCTCATCGAGGAGGTTGCCCGTCTCTACGGCTACGAAAAGCTTCCCGACCGTCCGCCGCTCGCCCGCATTGCGATGAAGTCTCCGAAGGAGGCCTCCCGCACGGGTCACGCGCTTCGCCGTGAAATGGCCGTCCTCGGCTATCAGGAGCTCATCAACTTCTCGTTCGTGCCCGAAGCCTGGGAAAAGGACTTCGCCGGCAACGACGCGCCGATCCGCCTGCTCAACCCGATCGCGAGCCAGCTTTCCGTCATGCGCACGCAGCTCGTGGGCGGTCTCGTCGACATCCTGAAGTACAACCTCAACCGCAAGGCCGAACGAGTCCGCGTCTTCGAGCTCGGCCGCGTGTTCTTCCCGGATCCCGCCGTGCTTGACGGTCCGTGGTCCGTCAAGGGCGTGCGCCAACCGTCCCACATCGCAGGCCTCGCCTACGGCACGGCCAGCGACGTTCAGTGGGGCGTCGAAGCCCGCCGCGTCGACTTCTACGACGTCAAGGGCGACGTCGAGCGCCTCGTCGCTCCGCTCAAGGCCCGCTTCGTGAAGGAGGTCTTCCCCGCCCTTCATCCGGGTCGCAGCGCCGCCATCTACGTCGGCGAAAAGCGCGTCGGCTTCATCGGCGAACTTCATCCGAAGCTCGTGCACGAATACGGCCTGCCCAATGCGCCGGTCGTCTTCGAGCTTGAGGTCGAGCCGCTTCTCACGCTCGAGCTGCCGCGCTACACGCCCGTGAGCAAGTTCCAGCCGATGCGCCGCGACGTCGCCGTCGTGGTACCTGCCGACTTTGAAGTGCAGGTTCTCATGGACGCCGTCAACGACGCCCGCGTCTCCGACGCCCGTCTCGGCGCGCTCGTCTCTTTCGGTCTCTTCGACCTCTATCGTCCGAAGACCGACGAGGGCGATGCCGAGAAGTCGCTTGCCTTTGCCGTCGAGCTCAACTCGACGGGCGAGGAGGCCCTTACGGACGCAGAGGCTGATGCAACGATGCAGGCCCTCGTCGAGGTGCTCGAACGTGCCGGTGCACGCCTTCGCGCTTGATCAACGTCTTCATCCTGCGATCTGCGCCCTCTCCGTGAGGGCGCAGGTCGAGAATCCTTATGAAATCCTTCACTGAATCTGGTGTCCTCTTCCCCGACGACTGGGAGAACGAGCCCGAAGAGCCCGCGGTTCCGCCGCCCGCCCCCGAGCCCAAGCCCGAGCGCAAGGTGCGTGACACGGCCGCAAGGCCCGCCCCGAAGCTCGCGTCCGAGGACGAAGACCTGGACTACGGCACGCCCTGCTTCAAGAGGGCGGACCTGGTCGATCTGCTCTGCGAGGAGCACGGGTTCGATGTCGCCGAGAGCCGCGCCTTCGTGGCGGAGTTCTTCGACATGATCTTCGACCATCTCGTGCAGGGACATATGGTCAAGCTCTCGGGACTGGGCAGGTTCTCCGTGCGCTACAAGGCGCCGAGACCCGCCCGGAACCCCTGGACGGGCGAAACGGTCATGCTCGAGGAGCGTACGGTGGTCTGCTACCAGTCCTCCGACACTCTCAACACTCGCGTCACTGCGAAGCTTCGTGAGAAGAAGAAGGGCTGAAAACGCCTGCAAAAAGGCAGGGCTATCACGTAAATATGGTATTTGAAGAAATGCTCTTGCTTTTTTCGGCAAGCTAGGATAAACTTCAAATCCTTCGGGGCGTAGCGCAGCCTGGTAGCGCACTTGCATGGGGTGCAAGGGGTCGCGAGTTCGAATCCCGCCGCCCCGACCAAATCCAGGAAAAGAGGTTGTTCAGAAATGAACAGCCTCTTTTTTTTCATCCGTACCTAGCGCCCGGGGGCCTCCGGTCGTTTCGAGCCGTAAGGTTCCCTTGAGGTTCGCGGTCTAACATTCATGATGCAGGCGTCCGCACGCGGCGGGCGCCTTTCGATTCCACGACCCAAGGAGAGACGTCATGACGCCGCAGGAAGCCGTCAGTGCATTTTTCAACACCATGAGGAGCGAGACCGATCAGGCGGGTCTCATGTACTCGCAGTTCGCCGTCGTTCAGGCGCTCGATTACGTCATCGACCGCTGGGAGGATCTCAACCCGCTCGCCCGCGACAAGGCGGGGAACCGCACTCGAGAATGGCTCGAGCACCTTGAGACGGTCTTCGGCGGCATGAGCACCGAGGAGCTCTGCGCGCACAAGTTCGACTTCTCCGCCGAGCTTCGCGACATCGCCGACCGCGGCTTCACCGAGGACCGCGTGATCCCCGACTACAGGGGCGACAACTTCCAGCGCGTCGCACAGGCTCGCGCCATTCTCGCCGACGGCATCTACGGCTCCGTCGACGGCATCGTCGCGCACATCAGGGACCAGGGCTGCCCCTACGCACTCCACGCCACGAGCCTTGAAATCGTCCGTCGCCTCGCTCGCATCGACGTCGAGCGCTTCGGTGAGGACAACTGCCCCGGCCAACTGAAGATGCTCGAGACGATCGAGTCGCTGCGCGGCTGATTTGCATAAGTCGACATATGTGCGTCCGAACTTCGGACGCGTACCCGAAGTCCCGTCCGGCGTCCGCCTGCGGGACTTTTGCGTTTGAGCCTTCATGCCCCTTCTTGCGCTTTCATCGGGCAGGCTTTGCTAAGATCGAAGGATGCCGCCTGCGCACGCCGCAGCCGGCGCTCAGAAAAAGAGGAGAGGATAGTGCGTACTGCATTCAAACTTCTGCCGGTCGTCGCCGGCATCTTCGCCGCGGCCTTTGCCGCTCCGTCCCACGCCGTCGGCGGCCCGAGCGGCCTCAAGGTGGGCTATGCCGTGCAGGGCACGCTCGGCGAGACGATCGTGAATCCCTACGGGCTTGCGCCCCTCACTGCCGTCATCAGGAACGGCGGCTACGTCCTCAAGCATGCGACCGTGCGCATCGTCCCGAAGGAGGGTGGCCAGGAGATCAAGTACGACGTTGGCCCGCAGATCCTGCGCACGCACGGCGGCATTCCCGTCTTCGGCCTCTACGCGGGCTGGCGCAATACGGTCGAGGTGACCTATACGCGCGTCTTTCAGGGCGAGGAGAAGACCGTGACGGAAAGCTACGTGATCAACACGCAGCCTGCCTGGCTTGAAACGACGGGAAATCCCGCGATTGCCCAGAACTTCATGACGGCCAAGGTGACGACGCCCGCGCCCAAGGAATTCTCAGATCGCCTCTACTTCATCAACAATCTCGGCGCAGCCGATGTGCGCGCGAGTCGCGCGGTCTGGAACAATCCCGTGGGCGGCGCCCTGCAGTGGAACAATCCGCCGCGAAACGCGATTCTCGACACGAAGGGCGAGATCCGCTGGTACATGAAGGCCGACCGCATCTATGATCCCGAGTCGCTCTACGACGCGGGCATCATGATGGGCTTCCATCAGAACGCCGACGGCGCGCTCTCCTGGGGCTACGGCCAGCACTATGCGAAGTACGATCTGCTCGGCCGCAAGGTCTTCAACCGCCGCCTGCCCGCCAACTACGCCGACTTCAGCCACGCGATGATGCCCGCTGAAAACGGCGGCTACTTCCTGCGCGTCGCTTCGCCCGACCTCAGGCGCGCCGACGACACGCGCGTGCGCACGGTCCGCGACGTGATCATCGAGGTCGACGCCTCGGGCGAGGTCGTCGACGAATGGCGCCTCTTCGAGATTCTTGATCCGAACCGCAACATCGTCCTCAAGTCGATTGACCAGGGCGCCGTCTGCCTCAACATCGACACGTCGCAGTCGGGCAAGACGCTTTCCGCCGAGCAGCTCGCCAAGCTCGAGGCCCAGCACGCCTTCGGTGACATCGCGGGCACGGGTGCGGGCCGCAACTGGGCCCACGTCAACTCAGTCGACCACGACCCCGTCGACGACTCGATCATCCTCTCCTCCCGCCACCAGTCCGCCGTCGTCAAGATCGGCCGTGACAAGCAGGTGAAGTGGATCCTCGCCGCCCCGAACGGCTGGCGCGACGGTCTGAAGGACAAGGTCCTCACGCCCGTCGGCAAGGACGGCAGGCCCCTCTCGTGCCGCATCGGCAAGTGCGAGGGCGGCTTCGACTGGACCTGGACGCAGCACACCGCCTGGAAGATCGATGAGCTGAGCAAGGGCGACATTGTCTACGTCTCCGTCTTTGACAACGGCGACGGCCGCGCCTTCGTGCAGCCCGAGGACCAGAACGAGAAGTACAGCCGTGCCGTCGTCTACAAGATCGACCAGAAGGCTATGACCGTCGAGCAGGTCTGGGAGTACGGCAAGGAACGCGGCCATGAGCTCTACTCGCCGATCACGTCCTCCGTCGAGTATCAGGCCGACAAGAATTCGGTCGTCGTCTACTGGGCGAGCATCGGCACGGGCAGCAAGACCGGCCCCGCGCCCGTCCTGACGGAATTCCGCTGGGGCGAAACGAAGCCTGCTTTCGAGATGCACCTCAAGGGCGGTATGGGCTATCGCGCACTGCCGATCGATGCGCAGAAGGCCTTCGTCCGCTGACGCTCCTGCAGCCTGACGGGCCGACAGGATGACAAGGGGAGGATTCCGCAGGGAGTCCTCCCTTTTTTATCTCGGGGGGCCTTAGCTCAGGCAATTTTGTCAGACAACGAACTAGCGGCTTCTTGTACAGGAGATTTGACGGGCAGAAGTTTCTGAAGGTGTGTCTTCGCCGCGCGGACCGCAAAAAAAAAGCGCCCGACCAAATGCCGGTCGGGCGTTGAAGGGGCGCGGAACTACCAGATTCCGCTAAAGGACCGGAAGAGGAACAATCGCGCTGCCGGCCTCTGGCAGAGCGAAGGGGAGGAGATTGGAACCCCTGATGTCCCTTTCCATGTGACACATGCTAACCCGACTCGGACCGGGGGTGGTTAAGCCCCGAATAAGAATCCGACCAAATCACTCGGGATTTGATCTTGCTCAATAAATGAGAACGTTTCTTAAGTGCTTTTAAGCAAAAAGGGCCCTGCGGCGGGGTTTCGGGTGTCATGAAATCGTCATGAAATGTTCACGGGGGCGTCAAGCCGGGTGTTCATACTGCGTTCACGTACAGGAGAACAGCACCTGCACGACTTTTAAAACTGAATGGAACACTTATTCATCATGCAGAACACCATCTTTTCCCGCCGCCGCGTCGTGACCTTCGTCTGCGCCGCCTCCGTCCTTGCCGCCTGCGGTACGACGTTTGCCGCCGGCACGGTCAACCTCAACGGCTCCACGACGGTTCTTCCGGTCATGCAGCAGGTTTCCGAAGCCTTCATGCAGAAGAACCCCGGCGTTGTCGTGACGATCTCCGGCACGGGTTCCGGCAACGGCATCAAGGCGCTCCGCGACAAGATGACCGATGTGGCCATGTCGAGCCGCGACCTCAAGGACAAGGAAAAGAAGGACTTCGAAGCCCACGGCATCAATCCGGTCAAGATCCCTGTCGCCCTTGACGCCATCATCCCTGTCGTCTCCCCGAAGAACGCCGTCGCCTCCCTTACGATGGAGCAGCTGCGCGACCTCTTCGCCGGCAAGGTCAAGAACTGGAAGGAACTCGGCGGTGCCGACGCTCCCGTGGTCGTGGTCGGCCGCGACTCCTCCTCCGGCACGTTCGAATCCTGGCAGGAACTCGTCATGGGCAAGACCCGTGTGTCCCAGCGCGCTCTCCTCCAGAGCTCCTCCGGCGGCGTCGTTCAGGCCGTTGCCGGCAATCCGAACGCCATTGGCTACATCGGCGTGGGCTACCTCGACAGCCAGATCAAGGGCCTCGTCGTGAACGGCGTTCAGCCCGGTGCCAAGACCGCTCAGGACGGCACGTGGCCGATCTCCCGCGAACTCTACCTCTTCACCTCCGGCCAGCCGCAGGGCGACGCCAAGAAGCTCGTCGACTACACGCTCTCCGCCGAAGGCCAGCAGTTCGTCTCCAAGTCCGGCTTCGTTCCGCTCAAGTAATCGCCTGACCGGCGAGATGCAAGCGGTCAGAAAAACCGATTGAAGCACGCCGGCCGATCGCCCTCGATTCGGTCGGCGTTTCTTTTGCTCCAGAAAAGATCCAGCCTTTCCAAGGATCCCTCATGCTCAACTACAGATCAGCAGACACGCTGTTCAGAAGGGCCTCGGGCACCGTGGCGTGCGTGAGCGTGCTTGCGCTCACGGCCATCGTGCTCTTCCTGCTCGCACAGGGCCTTCCGATCTTCAAGGACGTTCCCATCGGGGACTTCCTCTTCACGACCGACTGGTACCCGACGGACGAACCGCCGGTCTTCGGTCTCGGCGCCATGATCGTCGGCTCCTTTGCGGCCGCCGTACTCACCGCCGTCATCGCCGTGCCGCTCGGCGTGCTCCCCGCCGCGGCCCTTCACTGCGCGGTCCCCGCCTGGGCCGCCCGAATCCTCAAGCCCGTCATCGAGCTGATGGCGGCGCTGCCCTCGGTGGTCATCGGCTTCATCGGCATGGTGATCGTCGCCCCGTGGCTTCAGGAGACGTTCAACCTCCCGACCGGCCTCAACCTCTTCAACGCGGGCCTGATGCTCGCCTTCATGTGCATCCCGACGATCGCCTCGATTTCCGAGGACGCGCTCAGGAACGTGCCGGGCGCGCTTCGCGAGGCCTCGCTCGCCCTTGGCGCCACTCGCTGGGAGACGCTCTGCCGCGTCGAGCTTCGCTGGGCCATGGGCGGCATCGGCACCTCCGTCATGCTCGGCCTCTCGCGCGCCATCGGCGAAACGATGGTCGTGCTGATGGTGGCGGGCGGCGCGGGCATCATCCCCGAACGCATCTTCGATCCGGTCCGTCCGATGACGGCGGGCATTGCGGCCGAAATGGCTGAGGCCGCCGTGGGCGGCGAGCACTACCACGCGCTCTACGCCGCGGGTCTGCTCCTCTTCCTGATCACCTTCGCCTTCAACCTCGCCGCGTGGTACTTCACGCGCCGTCTCTCCCTCAGGAGCGCATGATGAAAGATCTCAAGATGCGCAATCTCTCCGGCCTCGCAGGCTTCACGGTGATGCGCGGCGCCGCCCTCGTGTGCGTGCTCTCGCTCGTCTCGATGCTCGGCGTCATCTTCTGGAACGCCATGCCCGCCATGACCTGGGAGTTCTTCACCGAAGCCCCGCGCAACATGATGAGCGAAGGCGGCATCTGGCCCTGCATCGTGGGCACGTTCCTCCTCGCCGCAGGCGCCCTCGTGATCGCGCTGCCGCTCGGCGTCATGAGCGCCGTGTTCCTCAACGAGTACAACCTCGACTCGCCCGTCATCACCGTGATCCGCCTCTCGATCGCGAACCTCGCGGGTGTTCCGTCGATCATATTCGGCCTCTTCGGCCTGACGTTCTTCGTGGTCTTCTGCGGCTTCGGCGTGAGCCTTCTCTCCGGCATCCTCACGCTTGCCGTGTTGAGCCTGCCGATCATCATCAATACGACGGAAACGGCCCTCAAGCAGATCCCGCAGGACTGGCGCGAAGCCTCGCTCGCCCTGGGCGCCACCCGCTTCGAGACGATCATGAAGGTGATCCTGCCGAACGCGCTCCCCGGCATCCTCACGGGTGCCATCCTCGCGCTCGCCCGAGCCGCAGGTGAAACCGCCGCCGTGATGTACACGGGCACGGTCTTCTTCACCCAGAAGGACGGCGTCTCGCTCTTCGAGCCCGTCATGGCGCTTCCCTACCACGTCTACGTGATGGCCACTTCCGGCACGAACATCGAGGGCACCCGCCACCTGCAGTACGGCACCTCGCTCGTCCTCGTCGCGCTCGTCTTCCTGATGAGCCTCGGCGCCATCATCCTGCGCGAACGCCGCCGCTCCCGCTGAGACGGATGCGGCCGACATTGAACCGAATTTGAAAAGAAACGAACATGACCAGCATTGATCTGAACAGCATGACCGCGATGAACCTTGACGGTCTTTCCACGAAGATCGCGGTGAACGACCTCAACGTGTGGTACGGCAAGTTCCATGCCCTCAAGCACATCACGCTCGCCATACCCGAGGGCCGAGTGACGGCCTTCATCGGCCCGTCGGGCTGTGGCAAGTCGACGCTCTTGCGCACCTTCAACCGCATGTACGCCCTCTATCCGGGCCAGCGCGCCGAAGGCGAGCTGATGCTCGACGGCGTCAACATCCTCTCGGGCACTATCGACGACTGCACGCTCAGGAGCCGCGTCGGCATGGTCTTCCAGCGCCCGACCCCGTTCCCGATGAGCATCTACGACAACATCGCCTACGGTATCCGCTTGCGCGAGAACGTCGCGAAGTCCGAGCTCGACGACCGCGTCGAGTGGGCCCTTAAGAAGGCCGCCCTCTGGAACGACGTCAAGGACAAGCTGCGCGAGCCCGGCACGAGCCTCTCGGGCGGCCAGCAGCAGCGCCTTTGCATCGCCCGCGGCGTTGCCGTCAAGCCCGAGGTCCTTCTGCTCGACGAGCCGTGCTCGGCCCTTGACCCGATCTCGACCGCCCGCATCGAGGAGCTCATTGAGGAGCTCAAGAACGACTACACGGTCGTCATCGTCACTCACTCCATGCAGCAGGCCGCCCGCGTCTCCGACTACACGGCCTTCCTCTACCTCGGCGAACTGATCGAGACCGGTCCCACGACCGACATCTTCACCCGTCCGCAGAAGAAGGCGACCGAGGACTACATCACCGGCCGCTTCGGCTAAAACGAAAGGAAACGACATCATGAACCACATCGTCAAAAGCTACGACCGCGACCTCGAGGAGGTCCTCGGCGAGGTGACCGCCATGGGCAGGCTCGTGCGCGAGCAGCTCGTCAAGGCGGCCGACGCCCTCGAGAAGCTCGACGCCGACGAAGCCCGCTCCGTCATGACCCGCGACGCTGAGGTCAACGGCTACGAGGTCTCCGTCGACGCGAAGATCGAATCCGTCTTCGCCCGCCGCCAGCCTGCCGCCCGCGACCTGCGCACGCTCATCGGCATGAGCCGCGTCTCCGTCGACTTCGAGCGCATGGGTGACGAAATCCGCAACATGGCAGGCAGCGTCCTAGAGCTCAAGGGACTCGACGACTCTCTCCTTGAGAACCGCTCCGCCATCATCATGGCCGTCAACACGGTCGCCCACATGATCGACGACTCGATCCTCGCGCTCTCGCGACTCGACACGAACCTCGCCCGCGAGGTCATCGCACGCGACAGGCTCGTCGACGACGTCTACCGCACGACGCTCAGGAGCCTGATCGTGCACATGATGCAGGATCCGTCCTCCACCGAGGGCGCCATCGCGCTCACTTGGATCGGCCGCTCGCTCGAACGAACGGGTGACCACGTGAAGAACGTCTGCGAGGCCGTCATCTACATTGAGGAAGGTGCGGACGTGCGTCACGAGTTCTATACTGGCAAAATGGAATCCTGCCGAAACGGCTCTGCCGAAGGCTGATCCGCCCATCAACAATTGTGACAAGGCATCTATGGCAAAACTGCTCACCGTCGAGGACGAAACCGCCATCCGCGAGCTCCTCGCCTTCATCTGCGAGACAGACGGCCACGAGGTCGTCAAGGCCGCCAGCCTGGCCGAGGCGCGCGAAGCGCTGCGCCGGGGCGGACTCGACCTCATTCTGCTTGACGTGATGCTCCCTGACGGCTCGGGGTTCGACTTCCTGCGCGAAGTCCGCACCGACGCCGCCAGCGCCTCGGTGCCCGTCGTGATGATCACCGCCCGCGGCGACGAGGCCGACAGGGTCGAGGGACTGGACGCAGGCGCCGACGACTACGTCGTCAAGCCCTTCATGCCCAGGGAGCTCACCGCCCGCATCCGCGCGGTCCTTCGCCGCGCGAGCGCCGAGGGCAGGGCGCGCGAGTCCGCAGTGCCTCCCGCCGACGAGCGCCAGGAGGAGATCGTCCGCTGCGGTCCGCTCCTCATGAACGAGACGCGCTTCGAGGCGACGGCCGACGGCATGCCCCTCAAGCTCAGCGTCAAGGAGTTCAGGCTGCTCCTGATGTTCGCCTCCCGTCCGGGACGCGTCTTCACGCGCGGCCAGCTCCTTGAAAACATCTGGGGCAACTCCTTTGTCGACGAGCGCACGGTGGACGTGCACATGCTTCGTCTTCGCAAGGCGCTCGCTGGCACGGCCGCGGAAAACCTCATTGAAACCGTCAGGGGCGTCGGCTACCGCTGCCGCCCGCTTGACTGACCCCCCGCACGATCGAGCACGCGCCCATGCACAGGATTGAGAAAGGAGACACCATGCCCGAAGCACTGTCGGCTCGTGGACGCCGCACGCAGTTCCTCGGCATTCTGATTGTCGGGGGCCTCATTCTGGTCGCGCTCGTCTCGGCCGTCCTGTGGCTGAGCGTCGCGGCAGGCACGGCCGCGATCTTCTTCTGCATGGGCGTCTCGTTCTTCGCGCTTCTCGCCGTGTACGCGGGCAAGCTCATCGTGGACGAGGAGCGTTACATGCAGGCAAGGCTCGAGGCGCGCGACGCGCGCTACCGCCAGACGCTCGAGCTCTTGCCCGAGGGCGTCGTCATCCTCAAGGGCGAGGACGGCGTCATCGAATGGGTCAATACCATGGCGGGCGTTCATCTGGGAATCACGTCCGAAGACGTCGGCAGCGTCTTCACCGACAGGCTCATCGCCTCGCAGCCCGCCTTCTGCGCGTGGCTGCGTTCGCGCGACTTCTCGCGCCATTATGCGCTTGAGACCGCGGGCGGCTCCGTGCTGCTCGATGCGGCCGTCGTCGCGCCCGACGAGCGCCACACCATCATCGTCACGCACGACGTCACCGAACGCCGCCGCGTCGACGACATGCGCCGAGACTTCGTCGCCAACGTCTCCCACGAGCTGCGCACGCCGCTCACCGTCATCGCGGGCTTTCTCGATCTGGCGGACATGGACGTGCCGCCCGAGCTCAGAAAGCGCCATCTCGCCCTCATGCGCGACCAGACGGCCCGCATGAAGCGCCTCACGGACGACCTGCTGATGCTCTCGAAGCTCGAGAACAGGGACGAGCGGGGGACAGACCAGCCCGAGCTCATCGACATGTCCGCGCTCATCGACGACGCCGTGCGCGAGGGCATGGCCTACTCGAAGATGCAGCACAAGTTCGAGGTCGCACACGAGCCCCTTTCGCTTCTCGGACATCCCGAGGAGATCCGAAGCGCGGTCCTCAACCTCATCACCAACGCCGTTCGCTACACGCCCAGAGGCGGCCGAATCAGGGTGGTCTGGAAGCGCACGGGCACGGGCGCCGTCCTCACGGTTGCCGACACGGGCATCGGCATTCCGCCCGAGCACCTGCCCCGCATCACCGAACGCTTCTACCGCGTCGACAAGGGGCGCTCGAGGGACACGGGCGGCACGGGCCTCGGTCTGGCCATCGTCAAGCACGTCATGCGGCGTGCGGGAGGCGAGCTCTCCATCGAGTCGACTCCGGGCGAAGGCTCGAAGTTCATGCTCAGGTTCCCCGAGGAGAGGATCTTCTCGGGCCGCTATCTGTAGAACGGACGCGGCATCCTGCGATCGGAGCCCGTTCGGGCGCGCCCTTGCTGGCGCGATGGGCTAAAATCAGACGATCCAATTCACCGAAGTCCGCAGGATTTCCATGCACATTCTTGTCTCCAACGATGACGGCTACCGCGCGCCCGGCATTCAGGCGCTCGCGCAGGCCATGCGCCGTTTCGGCCGCGTGACGGTCGTCGCGCCCGACCACAACCACTCCGGCGCCTCCAATTCGCTCACGCTCAACCGTCCGCTCACCGTCGAGCATCAGGACGGCGACAGCCTATACGTGCTTTCGGGCACGCCGTCCGACTGCGTGCACGTCGCGCTCACGGGTCTTCTGCCGAAGCCCGACCTCGTCGTCTCAGGCATCAACTGCGGCGCCAACATGGGCGACGACACGATGTACTCGGGCACGGTCGCGGCGGCCATCGAGGGCTACCTCTTCGGCGTTCCCTCCATCGCCTTCTCGCAGATCGACAAGGGCTGGGCCGAACTCGACTCCGCCGCGAAGATTGCGCAGCTCGTCGTCGAGCGTTATCTTGAAAGCCGCGAGGACGAAAGGGCCGTTCTGCTCAACGTCAACATGCCCAACATGCCCGTCGAGGCCCTCAAGGGCATCCGCGGCACCCGTCTGGGCAAGCGCAACTGCGCCGAGAGCGTCATCCGCGAGATGAGCCCGCGCGGCTTTCCGATCTACTGGCTCGGCGCTGCGGGCAAGCCCGCCGACGCAGAGGAGGGGACGGACTTCTGGGCGACCTCCCACGGCTATGTCTCCGTGACGCCGCTGCAGGTCGACCTCACGAACTACAAGCAGGTCCCGACGGTCCGAGGCTGGATGGACGGCCCCGCCGTCTGAGATCCGCAAGGCACATTCAAGGGATAGAACGGAAAGGAAAGAAGGTTCAAGGACATGAACAAAACCGTACGCATTCTGTCGATCTCCGTCGCGGCCGCCGCCGCGGCCTTCCTGTCGGGCTGCTCCTCCGTGGACATGGGCCCGGCTACGGTCGTCGACCACTCCACCTACAGCGACGGCGCCGCGCCCGCGCCCGTCCAGACGCCGAGCCTGCTGCCGGGCGGCATCGTCGACTCCGGCCGCACCCACACGGTGGCCGTGGGCGACACCATCTACAACATCTCCGTGCGCTACGGCCTCTCCGCCGAACAGCTCCAGCAGCTCAACGCCATCACCGATCCGACGCAGCTGCGTCTGGGGCAGGTCCTGAGGCTTCCCGCCTCCGTCAACGCGCCCCGCGCCTACACGGGCAATCCGCAGGTCCGCGTCAACCGTGTGACGAACGACACCGTGCTTGAGACTGCGCCGATCCGCAATGCCGAGACGGTGCCCGCTACGGGTGAAACGACCGCCACCTCGTCGGCTGCATCCGCTGACGCCGCCGAAGCCGCCCGCAAGAAGGCCGAGGCCGAAGCAGCCGCCGAGAAGGTCCGCACCCAGGCCGAAGCGGCCAAGTCCCAGGCCCAGCAGAAGCTCAACGCCGTCACGCCGGGCCAGCGCATGATCTGGCCCGTGAGGGGCAAGATCAAGAGCGACTTCGCAAAGAACACCTTCGGTCTTGAGATCGCGGGCACGCAGGGCGACGTGGTCGTCGCGGCCATGCAGGGAGAAGTCATCTGGGTGGGCACGCTCAAGGGCTACTCGGGCACGCTCGCCGTCGTCAAGCACAGCCCGACGCTCATCACCGCCTACGGCGGCCTTGAGAACGTGGCGGTCTCCCAGGGCTCGAAGATCAAGTCGGGCCAGAAGATCGCCGACCTCAAGGGCGACACGCTGAGGTTCGAGGTCCGCGAGACCGGCAAGTGCGTCGATCCGCTCAAGTACCTCAACAAGCGCTGATCCTCGGAGAGTCAGTCAAAAAAGAGCGCCGGCTTCACCGCCAGGCGCTCTTCTTTTTGGTAAAGTCTCCTACCTGAATTTTTGAGGACGGCCGGATGAAGTCGGCCGCCCTGGGATCCCCGTTTTACATAGAGAGTCAAGAGTCATGGCACGACGCAAAGAGAAAACCCCCGAATACTTCACCGTCGAGGTGGAGCGCCTCGACCAGGAAGGCCGCGGCGTGGGTCATCACGACGGCAAGGTCGTCTTCATCGAGGGCGCCCTTCCGGGCGAGCTCGTCACCTACGAGCGCATCCGCAACAAGACCAGCTTCGAGATCGGCCGCGTCGCCCAGGTTCACCGCGAGAGCGTTCAGCGCGTCGAGCCCCGTTGCCCCAAGTTCGGCCACGGTCCCGGCAGCTGCGGCGGCTGCGCCATGCAGCACCTTGAGCCACGCGCCCAGGTCGCTTACAAGGAGCGCACGCTCATCGACACGCTCTGGCACATCGGCCGCGTTCGTCCCGAACAGATCATCACGCCGATCTACGGTCCGTTCTGGAACTACCGTCACCGCGCCCGCCTGACGGTCCGCGACGTCGCCAAGAAGGGCGGCGTGCTCGTCGGCTTCCATGAGAAGTCCTCCTCCTACGTCGCCGAAATGACGGGCTGCCACATCCTCACGAAGAACGTCTCCGACATGATCATGCCGATGCGCGAGCTCGTTTCCAAGCTCTCTATCCGCCAGCGCATGCCGCAGATCGAGGTCGCCGTCGGCGGCAACGGACGCACGGCCCTCGTCTTCCGCACGCTCGAGGAGCCGACCGATGGGGACATGGCCCTGCTCAACGCCTTCGGCGCCGAGCACAAGGCCGACATCTGGCTCCAGCCCAAGGGTCCGGACTCCGCCCACCCGGTCGATCCCGCCAACATCAACGCGCTCGGCCTCCAGCTTCCCGAGTTCGGCGTTCGCATCAACTTCAAGCCGACCGACTTCACGCAGGTCAACCATGAGCTCAACGAGACCATGGTGAGCCGCGCCGTTCGCCTGCTCGGCGTGGAACCCGAGCACAAGGTCGCCGACTTCTTCTGCGGTCTGGGCAACTTCACGCTCCCGCTCGCCACGTGCGCTTCGCACGTGACCGGCATCGAGGGCTCCGACGCGCTCGTCGCCCGCGCCCGTCAGGGCGCCGCCGACAACGGCCTCGCCGAGAAGACCGACTTCGTGGCCCGCAACCTCTTCACGTGGTGCGACCAGGACTGGGAGGCCCTCTGGAAGAAGATGGGCGGCATCGACCGCGTTCTCATCGACCCGCCGCGCGAAGGCGCCCTGGCGCTCTCCCGCGTGCTCGCCGCCACCGACAAGCGTCCCGCCCGTATCGTCTACGTCTCCTGCAACCCCGCGACGCTCGCACGCGACTGCGCCATCCTTCATCATGAGGGCGGCTGGCACATCCGCGCCGCCGGCATCATGAACATGTTCCCGCACACGGGCCACGTCGAGTCCATCGCCGTGCTCGAGCCGGGTCCCAGGCCCGAGAAGAAGTCCGAGGAGGCCGAGGCCATCGAGCGCCGCATCGCCGCCTCGGGTGACGACGACGTCAAGATGAACCTGCCGCAGTAACCTCAGACGGCTCCGTCCCGTCCCGCTGATGCGGGCTCGGGGAACGAGACTATCCAAGAGTCGAAGGAGTCGAAAATGTCGAAAAAAGCGCCGGACGCCATCGCGTCGCGGCGTTTTTTTCGCATTCCGGCTCATCGAACACGATGTTTTCCTGAGGCCTTTCACGGCAGGATCAAAAAACGCTCATGTTAAGTCGAAATATGCACAACGGGAGGGTTACAATGGGCGAACAAAGCCCGTCATGCAAGGAGGAACAATCATGACCAGAGCCGCAGTCAGAGAAAGGGCGCAGGCCCGCCGCGCAGCCGATGCGGCCTTCAGGGAGGCGTTCGACGCCTACATGTTCGAATGCTTCGCCAAGCCCGGATTCAAGCTTGAGAGCGAGGCGCAGCTTGCCGAGCGTTTCGGCGTCACCCGCTACAAGGTTCGCAAGGCGATCGAGGCCCTTAATCAGGCGGGCGTGCTCGAGCGCGTCAAGCACGGCGGCTCCACCGTGAGGAGCGTCACGCCCGAGGAGCTTGCCGACCGCGCCGATCGTCTTCTGAGCGTCGCGGGGCTGCCCGCCGAGGAGTTCGAGGACGCCGTCTCCGATCTTGTCTGCGGCCTCGTGCCCGTCATCATGGACAAGGTCGACCCCGAGAAGCTCGCGGGTCTTGAGACCCTCGTCGAGACCGTGGGCGCCGCACGCACGCCTGCCGAGCGCCGCAGCGCCGTCTTCGACTTCCTGACGGGACTCGCAGCTGTCGACGGCAACCGCTACACCGCGCTCTGCGTGAGCCTTGCCGTCAGGCAGGCCGCCCGCCGCGAGGCCTATGACCTGAGGCTCGATCCCGCCGAGCTCGCCGCCGTCTGTCGCGGTGTTCTCAAAGAGCTGATGAAGGGGCGCCGCAAGAAGGTCGTGGCTGAGCTCGAGGATCTCTTCGGACTCGTGTTCCCGAAGCGCGCCGAGCTGAAGAAGGCCGAAAAGACGGAAAAGTCCGAGAAGGCCGAGAAGGCTGAAAAGGGCGGCAAGTAGGACTCGTCCCGGAAAAGAAAGAGGGGCGCAGGCGGCATGGCGACGCCTGCGCCCCGTTTTTGGCGGGCGCAAAAAAGGCGGCTCGATCGGGCCGCCCGTCAGGCGCCTGGGCATTCACCTTGCGCGGGATGGCGTCACTTGGCGCGAACCCAGGAGTTCGGAGAGTTGAGCGAGATGTCGAGCAGGCGCTTGAAGAGGCCCATGGACATGCCGATGTGGCCGGCGGTGTCGCTCACGCGGGAATCGGGGACGGAGTCGGGCGCGGTGCCGTGAACGAGCGCGAGGAAGGTGCGGGCCATGGACTCCTTGTCGGCGCCGGGCGTGAGGGCCGCCTGCGTCATGCGCGAGCGGATCGTGCTGTAGCGGTCGAGATCCTCGGGGGAGAGCTTCGAGAAGAGCGGACGTCCGAGGGCTTGGTCGACGAAGGTCTGCATCTGGAAGAGCGTCTTCTTCAGAAGCTTCTCGTCGGCATAGGAGGGGAGGTTCTCGACGGCGGTCCTCATGGCGACGGCCTGAAGGTTGGCCGCCCAGAAGGCCTTGAAGCGGCGCTTCTCCTCGCCGCCTAGAAGCGGAATCGGGCACAGGCTCACGCCGGCGGCCTTGGCCACCTCCTTGTTGAAGAGCGAGCCGGAGAGGTCTCGCACGCAGCCGCCGAAGGTGTAGCCGAGGTTTTCCGCAAAGATCTTGTCGACGGGACGATTGACGGGCGTGTCGTTCTTTTCTTGGTTTTTGGAGGACATGAGCTGGAATCCGAAATGGGTGTGCCGGAAACCTCCGTGCAGGGGAGATTTCTCAACAGGTGCAATTCTGCCATGACTCGCACGCGGTGAGAAAGGGAAACTAACCCTGATCGGGTTGTAGCCAAAAGAAAAAGGCGTGTGCCCCGGGGAGTGATTGCGCGGCCTCGTGCTAAAATCATCAGTTCAGTACGAAAGGGAGCACAACCGCTCCCTTTTGTCGGTTTTTCCACGTCCCGGAGCCTTTTCCGGGCATTTTCTCTGAGAGAACAAAATGGCTATTGAACGCACCCTCTCCATCATCAAGCCGGACGCCGTTGCCAAGAACGTCATCGGCAAGATCTACTCCCGTTTCGAAACGAACGGCCTCAAGATCGTCGCCGCCCAGATGCGTCAGCTTTCCCAGGCTGAAGCCGAAGGCTTCTACGCTGTTCACAAGGAACGTCCCTTCTTCAAGGATCTCGTCTCCTTCATGACGTCCGGCCCGGTCATGATCCAGGTTCTCGAAGGCGAAGGCGCCATTCTCAAGAATCGTGAGCTCATGGGTGCCACGGACCCGAAGAAGGCCGCCGCCGGCACGATCCGCGCCGACTTCGCTGAAAGCATCGACGCCAACGCCGTTCACGGCTCCGACGCTCCGGAAACGGCCGCCGTCGAAATCGCCTACTTCTTCCCGGCTCTCTCCATTCACAGCCGCTAATCCGCTGCGAACACAGTGAGGAATAATTCGTGACCGACAACGTCAAAGAGTCTGCCGCCGCCTCTAAGGTGAACCTTCTCGACTTCGATCTGGAAGGGCTCACCGCTTGGTGCGCCGGCATCGGCGAAAAGGCCTTCCGTGCAACTCAGCTCTCGCGCTGGCTCCATCGTCATGTCGAAGGCGACTTCGACAACATGACGAACCTCGCGAAGGTGTTCCGAGCCAAGCTGAAGGACATGGCCGAAGTGCGTCCTCCCGTGCCCATCACCGAGAAGAAGTCGGCTGACGGCACGCGCAAGTGGCTCTTTGACGTCGGCAACGGAAACGCGGTCGAATCGGTGTTCATTCCAGAGGATGACCGCGGCACGCTCTGCATCTCCACGCAGGCGGGGTGCGCCATGGGCTGCCTCTTCTGCTCCACGGGCAAGCAGGGCTTCAACCGCAACCTCACGACCGCCGAGATCGTGGGCCAGCTCTGGTGGGCCGAACGCGAACTGCGCCGCGACGCAGGCGTGACGGACCCCAACGACCGAATCATCTCCAACGTCGTGCTCATGGGGATGGGCGAGCCGTTGCAGAACCTCGACAACGTTCTGCGCGCCCTGCACGTCTTCCTTGACGACAACGGCTACGGGCTCTCCCGACGCCGCGTCACCGTCTCCACGTCGGGCCTCGTCCGCCAGATGGACAAGCTCGCCGAGGACAGCCCTGTTGCGCTCGCCGTGAGCCTGCATGCGGGCAACGACGCGCTGCGCGACAAGCTCATGCCCGTCAACCGCAAGCATCCGCTTGCCGACCTGATGGCCGCGTGTCGCCGCTACCTCAAGGTGGCCCCGCGCGACTTCATCACCTTCGAGTACGTCATGCTCGGCGGCATCAACGATCGCCTTGAGCAGGCCGACGAACTCGTCGAACTCGTGCGCCGTGAAAACGTGCCGTGCAAGTTCAACCTGATTCCCTTCAATCCCTTCACGCAGTCGGACCTGCGCAAGCCCGAGCGCGAGCAGGTTCTCGCGTTCTGCCGCCGCCTCAACGAGGCGGGCATCGTGACGACGGTCCGCAAGACGCGAGGGGACGACATCGACGCTGCGTGCGGCCAGCTCGCGGGCGAGGTGCGCGACCGCACCCGCCGCGCCGAGCGCCTTGCACAGCAGAAGGCCGAGGCCGCGCCTCTTCTGCAGGCGGCCCGCCGCAGCGAGTAGCCTCCCGCCGGGGCGTGCGCGAGTCCTGAGGGTCCGCGGCGCCCAAGACACCGAACATCAAAACACTCCTGGAAGGAAGCGCCATGGCCCAAGAAACGTCTGACATGAACGAGCCGGTCCTGCATCCGGCCCCCGCCGAAGGCTTCGGCGCCGCGCTCAAGCGCGCCCGCGAGGCCCAGGGCATCTCCATCGGCGACATGGCCGCCCGCTCCCGCCTTTCGGTCCAGCAGGTCCGCGCGCTTGAGAGCGAAAGAACTGCCGAGCTTCCCGAGCCCGTCTACGTGCGCGCCTTCATCCGCGGCGTCGCCTCGGTGCTCGGTCTCGAACCCGATCCGCTCGTCGCCGACTACACCGCCCGCTACGGCGCCGCAAGTGTCGGGGTCCTTCCCGACCATGATCCCGCCAAGGAGACCGTCGTGCGCGCCTCCGGCCGCCGCACGGGCCTCAAGGCCGCCGTCGTCGCCATCGCTGCGGTCCTCGTCTGCGCCGCAGGCTGGTACGCCTGGTCGAGCATGAGCGACGGCGCCGAGACGCAGCCCGCTGCGGAGACGCCCGTCGTCGATGCCCCCGAATCAGTTGAAGCGGCGCCCGCCCCTGAACAGGCGGCAGCCGATCAGACTGCTCAGGAGAAGACTGCGGCCGAACAGGCCGCCGCCGAGAAGGCCGCTGCGGAAAAGGCCGCTGCCGAGAAGGCCGCTGCGGAGAAGGCCGCCGCTGAAAAGGCGGCCGCCGAAAAGGCCCGCGCCCAGTCGCAGGCCGCCGCGACGGGTGAGCGCCGCGTCACCCTCTCGACCTCGGGCGCCTGCTGGGTGCAGATCCTTCTGCCCAACGGCCGCAGCTTCTTCGCTAAGGAGATGGCCGAGGGCGGCAGCGAGACCCTGAACGTGCCCGTCGGGGCCCGAGTGACGGTCGGCAACGCCTCCGTCATGACGCTCACGGTCGACGGCAGGCCTTACGAACTCACCAAGTCCACCCGCAACGGCATCTGCCGCTTCGTGGTGAAGTAAGAAGATTCAACAGAGCAGCGGCCTTCGGGCCGCTCTTTTCACACCGGCCTCCGGCCGGTGCGTATTTCCCGGAGACTTAAGCCGTGTCGGAAAACACCCTTGAATTCCGTCGCAAGACCCACGCCGTCAAGGTCGCCTGGGGCGGCCGCGTCGTGACGATCGGCGGCATGAACCCGATCGTCGTGCAGTCGATGACGAACACCTCGACGGCCGACGTCGAGTCGAGCGTCGCCCAGGTGCTTGCGCTTGCGCGCGCGGGCAGCGAGCTCGTCCGACTCACCGTCAACACGCCTGACGCCGCTCGCGGCGTTGCCCGCATTCGCGAGGCGCTCGACCGCTCCGGCTGCGACGTCCCGCTCGTGGGCGACTTCCACTACAACGGCCACAAGCTGCTCGCAGATCATCCCGAATGCGCCGCCGCGCTCTCCAAGTACCGTATCAATCCCGGCAACGTCGGCAAGGGCGAGAAGGGCATGGAGAACTTCGCCTCCATGATTGAGTGCGCGAAGAAGTACGGCGCCGCCGTGCGCATCGGCGTCAACTGGGGCTCGCTTGATCAGGCGCTCCTCGCCCGCATGATGGACGAGAACAACGCGCTCTTCGATCCGCTTCCCCCCGACGCCGTCCTTCGCGCCGCTCTCGTCGAGAGCGCCGTGCAGAGCGCCGACATGGCCGTGAAGCTCGGCCTTCCCGCCGACCGCATCGTGCTGAGCGCCAAGGTCTCCGAAGTCCAGGGCCTCATTTCCGTCTACCGCATGCTCGCAAGGCGCGGCAGCTACGCGCTCCACCTCGGCCTTACCGAGGCGGGCATCGGCTCCAAGGGCATCGTCGCCTCGACGGCTGCGCTCGCCGTGCTCCTTCAGGAAGGCATCGGCGACACGATCCGCGTCTCGCTCACGCCGTCTCCCGGCGCGCCCCGCACCGAGGAGGTCGTGGTCGCCCAGGAGATCCTGCAGTGCATGGGCCTCAGGAGCTTCACCCCGATGGTGACGAGCTGCCCCGGCTGCGGTCGTACGACGTCGGACCTCTTCCAACGCCTTGCCGCGGGCACGCAGGACTACCTGCGCTCGCGCATGCCCGAGTGGCGCGTCTCGTGCCCCGGCGTCGAGAACATGACGGTGGCCGTCATGGGCTGCGTCGTCAACGGTCCCGGCGAGAGCCGTCAGGCCGACATCGGCATCAGCCTGCCGGGCTCCGGTGAGAGCCCCGTGGCTCCTGTCTACGTTCGCGGAGAGAAGGTCTGCGCCCTCAAGGGCGATGACATGCAGGCCCGCTTTCACGCTATGATTGAAGAATTCGTCCAAACGACCTACGGCGCATCGTCCCGTGGGCAATCCGATAATTGACAAGAATGAGCAAAGAAAAATTCGCCGGCGTCAAGGGCATGAACGACATGCTCCCCGCCGATGCCGCCGTCTGGCAGACCCTGCAGCAGACGGCCGTCGGCGTTCTCGAACGCTACGGCTATCAGGAAATCCGCACTCCGATCCTTGAAAACACGAAGGTGTTCACCCGCGGCGTCGGCGAAGTGACCGATATCGTGGAGAAGGAGATGTACTCCTTCACCGACAGCATGAACGGCGACCAGCTCACGCTGCGTCCCGAATGCACCTCCGCCGTCGTGCGCTCCGTCAACGAGCACAGCCTGCTCTACGGCGCCACGCAGCGCCTCTGGTACTGCGGCCCGATGTTCCGTCACGAGCGTCCGCAGCGCGGCCGCTACCGCCAGTTCCACCAGCTCGGCGCCGAGGCGCTCGGCATGGAGGGTCCGGACATTGACGCCGAGATGATCATGATGCTCGCCCGCATCTGGAAGGAACTCGGCGTGGGCGATGTCCGCCTCGAGCTCAACACGCTCGGCGCGCTGCCTGAACGCCAGGCCCACCGCGAGGCCCTGATCAAGTACTTCGAGGGCAATCAGGACGTGCTCGACGAGGACGCCCGCCGCCGTCTCTACACGAATCCGCTGCGCATTCTCGACACGAAGAACCCCGAGATGCAGGAGCTCGTCAACGCTGCTCCGCGTCTGCTCGACTTCCTCGGTGAGGAAAGCCGCGCCTTCCTCGCCCGCATGGAGCAGCTCGTCTCCGCCGCCGGCATCGAGTACGTGATCAATCCCCGCCTCGTGCGCGGCCTCGACTACTACAACCACACGGTCTTCGAGTGGATCACGGACAAGCTCGGCGCCCAGGGCACGATCTGCGGCGGCGGTCGCTACGACCCGCTCATTGAAATGCTCGGCGGTCGTCCCGCCCCCGGCGTGGGCTTCGCCATGGGCATGGAGCGCGTCATCGAACTCATGCGTGAATGCGGCCGCGTGCCGGTCCGCACCCAGACCGACGTCTACGTCATCCATTCGGGCGGCGACACGCAGGTCCAGGCGATGCTTCTCGCCGAAGCGCTTCGCGACGCGGGCGTGCGCGTGATGGTGCACCCCGGCAAGTCCGGCTTCAAGAGCCAGATGAAGAAGGCCGACGCGAGCGGCGCCCGCTTCGCGGTCTTCGCCGCCGAGGACGAGCTTGCCGCCGGCACGGTCTCCGTCAAGGCCCTTCGCGAGGGCGAGAAGTCCTACGCCGAGCAGACGGCCCTGCCGCTCGCCGGCGCCGCCGCGGCCATTGCCGCCGCGCTCGCCGCGTAATCATTCAATCGAGTTGACTTAAGGAGCGCAAGCGATGGCTTACGACTTGGAAGAACAAGAGAGCATTGACCAAATGAAGGCCTGGTGGGATCAGTGGGGCACCCCGATCACCGCCGCCGTCTGCGTCTGCTGCCTCGGCTTTGCCGGCTGGAACGGCTGGCAGTGGTACCAGCGCAATCAGGCCGCACAGGCGTCCGGCGCCTACGTGCAGCTGCAGAACGCGATCTATCAGAACGATACGAAGAACGTGAAGTCGATCGCCGACGGCCTCATCGAGGACTACGGCACGACGATCTACGCGCCCCTGGGCGCGCTCGCCTCCGCCGCGGCCGAAGTTCAGGAGGGCAATCTCGACCTCGCCCGAGACCGTCTCGTCTGGGTGATCGAGAAGTCGGGCCATCCCGAGTACGACACCATCGCGCGCGTTCGCCTCGCGGGCGTCGAGCTCTCGGCCAAGAAGCCCGAGGCCGCCCTCAAGGCGCTTGAGCCCGCCAAGCCCGTTCCCGACCAGACCGCTCTGGTCGAGGACCGCCTCGGCGACGTCTACTACGCCATGAACGACTTTGAAAAGGCCCGCGCCGCCTGGCAGAAGGCCGTTGAGGCCGCTGGCGAGCAGAGCCCGATCCGCGGCGTCCTCCATTACAAGCTCGCCTCGCTTCCGCCTGTTGCGGAATGACGGACTGCGCCGCCCGGCACGGCCGTGACCGGGCAGGAGGACCCTGCATGACGGCGGCGCAGGACGAATGAAAAATACGAGTCATTTGTCCCCGCTGCCGTTCTTTTTGCTAATACAATCATGGATTCAGCCGCGCGGTGGTTTGCCTGCGGCGAGAAGCCCAACACAACGAGATGAATACGATGTTTGCCAAGAAAGCTCTGCTCGGCGCCGCCGCAGCGTTGACGGTTCTCACCCTCGCCGGCTGCAGCACGCCCGACAGCCACGAACCTGCGGACCTGCAGGACTTCCGTGAAATGGTCAGCCCGAAGGTCTCCTGGACGGCTTCCGTCGGCGAAAGCGACGGCTATCTCACGCCTGCCGTGACGGACAATGCCGTCTACGCCGCGGGCGGCAGCAGCCTCTACCGCCTTGACCGCCATACGGGCGACAAGGTCTGGGAAGCCGAAGCCGGCTCCCGCATCGTCGCAGGCGTCGGCACGGACGGCATGCATCAGGCCGTCGTAACGGACCGCGGCGAAGTCGAGGTCTACGACGCCGAGGGCAAGTTCATCTGGCGTGCCACGCTCTCCGCCGAGACGGACGTTCCGCCGCTCGTCGGCCAGGGCCTCGTCGTGGTGAAGACCTCCGACACGCGCATCACCGCCTTCGACATCGTCACCGGCGAACGCCGCTGGCACTATCAGGGCCAGGCTCCCGCGCTCACGCTCCAGGCCTTCAACCAGATGGCCTGGTCCCCCGCGGGCATCCTCGCCGGTCAGGCCAACGGCCGTCTTCTCGCCCTCGGCCTCAACGGCAAGCCCGTCTTTGACGCCGTCATCGGTCAGGCCGCCGGCATCACCGAGGTCGAGCGCCTCATCGACGTCGTCGGTCGTCCGTGGGTCGACAACCAGCTCATGTGCGCCGCCGCCTTCCAGGGCAACCTCGTGTGCATGAGCTCGACGAACGGTCAGCTCGTCTGGAATGCGAAGGTCGACAGCGTCACCGGTCCGGTCGCCGACGCCCGCATGGTCTACGTCGTCGACGACCAGAGCTACGTCCACGCCTACAACCGCGCCAACGGCCGCGAAGCCTGGGTCAACCGCGACCTCGAGTACCGCACGGTCTCCGCTCCGATCCGCATCGGTGCCACGGTGGCCGTTGCCGACTATGAGGGCTACGTCACGATGATGAACCCCGCCAACGGTGAGGTCGTCGGCCGCACCCGCCTTGACGGCGCCGTGCGCGCGCCCGCCGCCCAGTTCGGCTACGGCGCGGTCTTCCAGACCGTCGAAGGCGAGGTCGCCTACGTGCTTCAGGAGTCGCTCGGCGAATGACGCCGCGCGCCCGCGCTCTTTAAAACGCCTTGAATCCACGCCGGTCGATGCTCCTCTGGAGCGTCGTCCGGCCTCTCTTTTTCCAGAAACATGCTTCCTGTCATTGCTCTCGTGGGCCGTCCGAACGTCGGCAAGTCCACGCTTTTCAATCGCCTCACGCGCAGCCGCGACGCCATCGTCGCCGACTTCCCCGGGCTTACCCGCGACCGTCAGTACGGTCAGGGCCGTGTCGGCCGCATGCCCTACATCGTCGTCGACACGGGCGGCTTCGAGCCCGTCAAGTCCGAAGGCATCGTCAAGGCCATGGCCAGCCAGGCCGAGCTTGCGATCGACGAGGCCGACGTCGTCATCTTCGTCTGCGACGCCCGTTCCGGCCTCACTCCGCACGACCAGCGCATCGCTGTTCGCCTGCGCCAGTCCGGCCGCAAGGTGATCCTCGTCGTCAACAAGGCCGAAGGCCTTTCCGCTGTCGCCGCCGCCGAGTTCTACGAGCTCGGCTTCGGTGAGCCGTGGCTCATCTCGGCCGCCCACGGCCAGGGCGTCAACGCCGTCATGGACCTCGCCCTCGAGGGCTTCGAGGAGGAGCCCGAGGATGAGGAGGATGACGACCCCGATGCGCCCAAACGCCTCAAGGTGACGCTCGCCGGCCGTCCGAACGCCGGCAAGTCCACGCTCATCAACGCCCTGATCGGCGAAGAGCGCCTCATCGCCTTCGACATGCCGGGCACCACCCGCGACGCCATCCGCGTCGACTTCGAATACAACGGCCGTCCCTACGAGCTCGTCGACACGGCCGGCCTTCGCAAGAAGGGCAAGGTGTTCGAGGCCATCGAGAAGTTCTCCGTCGTCAAGACCCTGCAGGCCATCGAGGACGCCAACGTCGTCATTCTCGTCGTCGACGCCAAGAACGGCATCGCCGATCATGACGCCCACATTGCGGGCTACGTACTCGACTCAGGCCGCGCCCTCGTCGTCGCCGTCAACAAGTGGGACCTCATGTCCGACTACGACCGCGAGATGTTCAACCTCGAGCTCGAGCGCAAGCTGCACTTCCTGCGCTGGGCCCGCATGATCCGCATCTCGGCCCTCAAGCGAAACGGCCTCAATCACCTCATGAAGGCAGTTGACGAGGCCCACGCCGCGGCCTACCGCAAGATTCCGACGCCCAAGCTCACGCGAGCCCTCTTCGAGGCCGTCGAGCGCCAGCAGCCCCCGCGCGCCCGCGGCGGCCGTCCGAAGCCCCGCTTCGCGCACCAGGGCGGCTCGAATCCGCCGGTCATCGTGATTCACGGCAACGCCCTCGAGGACATCGGCGAAAGCTACCGCCGCTATCTCGAAGGCTTCTTCCGCGAGAAGTTCGACCTCGCCGGCACGCCGCTTCGCATCGAGTTCCGCACGAAGGAAAACCCCTTCGTCAAGGACGACAACAAGCGCTGATCCTCTCGGGATCCGGGGGCGGCCGTCGCCCCCGCGTGCACGAAAACGCTCCCCTCGAATCTGGCGGGAGCGTTTTTTTCGCCGCCGTCTTTTCTGATGCCCGTGAAAACGCGTTTTTCGGTTTCTTTTTCTCTTTGCGGACGATATTTACAATCGTCAGGTGATAAGATAGAAGGGAGTGCCGCAGTACGTGCGGCCGTGCGCGGGCGGTTGCCGGAACCGGTTCAGATCCACCCGCATCGAATAACAACAAAGACTGATGGGCTGCCGCAAGGAACAGGCCCAGACGGTCGGAGAACAACAAAATGACTCAGAAAGGTCAGCTTCTTCAGGATCCGTTCCTGAACATCCTTCGCAAGGATCGCATCCCCGTTTCCATTTATCTCGTCAACGGCATCAAGCTTCAGGGCCAGATCGAATCCTTTGACCAGTACGTCGTGCTTCTGCGCAACACGGTCACCCAGATGGTCTACAAGCATGCGATCAGCACCGTCGTTCCGACGCGTGCCGTGAACATGCCCTCCGTGCCGGAGAACTGAGATAAGCACGTTCCAGATCGATGAGACGCGCGCGGTGAAGGCCACGCGCGCCTTTCTCGTATGCGTCGTCGTCGGCCGCGTCGTCTACCAGGACTCGGCCGAAGAGCTTGCGCTTCTCGTCAAGTCCGACGGACTCGAACCCGTCGGACTTCTTGATGCCAAGCGCGACAAGCCCGATCCCGCCTTCTTCATCGGCTCGGGCAAGGTTGACGAGCTCGGAGAGCTCGCTCATGAGCTGCATGCCGACGTCGTCGTCTTCGACGTCCCCCTCTCGGCGGCCCAGCAGCGAAACATCGAGCGCGCCATCGAGCTTCCCGTTCTTGACCGCACCCAGCTGATTCTCGACATCTTCCGCGCCCGCGCGAAGTCCCGCGAAGGCCGCCTGCAGGTCGAACTCGCCCAGCTCGAGCATCTCTCCACGCGCCTCGTGCGCGGCTGGACTCATCTGGAGCGCCAGCGCGGCGGCCTCGGCAAGACCGGCGGCCCCGGCGAAAAGCAGATCGAGCTTGACCGCCGAATGATCGGCGTGCGCATGAAGCAGCTTCGCGACCAGCTCAAGCGTCTCGCGCGTCAGCGTGACACGCAGCGCCGCTCGCGCTCCCGCTCCGACACGCTCTCCGTTTCGCTCGTGGGCTACACGAACGCAGGTAAGTCGACGCTCTTCAACCGCCTCACGCGCGCCAAGAGCTACGCGGCCGACCAGCTGTTCGCAACGCTCGACACCACCGCCCGCCGCTGTTGGATCAGCGACGAGGAGACGGTCGTCGCGAGCGACACTGTGGGCTTCATCAGGGGCCTTCCGCATCAGCTCGTCGAGGCCTTCAAGTCCACCCTTGACGAAACGGTCCATGCGGATCTTCTGCTTCACGTGGTCGACGCCTCCTCGTCGGTCCGAGAGGACCAGATCAGCGAGGTTAACGCGGTGCTCGAGGAGATCAAGGCGGACGACGTCCCCGCGATCCTCGTCTACAACAAAATCGACAATACGGCTCTCGAACCCGAGATCGTGCGTCATCCCGACGGCCGGCCCAAGGCGGTCTTCGTTTCCGCCCTTACGGGTGAGGGGCTCGATCTTCTGCGTCAGGCGATCGGCGAGTTCGCGCACCAGTGGCGCGTTGACAATCCGAACGAACCGCGCGCGCCCGAACCCTGGGAGGAAGAGGTCGCACACGACCTTGTCGCCCTGGCGGACGACAACATCGAGGACTTCCTCGTTCGCAAGAAGAAGAGATAGCCGCTGACGCCCTTCTGCGCCTTCATGCAAGAAAGCCTGCATTCGCGATGAATGCAGGCTTTCTGTTCATCAGGCCTGAGAGCTGTGCCCTGACTTTCCGCCGAGCCTTTCGGAGATCGCCTCGAGCATGACGTCCGTCATTGCGTCGAGGTCGTACTCGGGTTTCCAGTCCCATTCCTCGCGCGCCGTCGTGTCGTCAAGTGCGTCAGGCCAGCTCTCGGCGATGCCCTGCAGCAGGGGATTCACCTCGTAGGTGAGCTCGAACCCGGGCATCCGCCTTCTGATGCTCGCCGCCACGTCCTCGGGCGCAAAGCTCATCGCGCCCACGTTGAAGCTGTTGAAGTGCCGGAGTCTTGAGGCATCGGCCTCCATCAGCTCGATGGCGGCGCGCAGCGCATCGGCCATGAACATCATCGGCAGCCTCGTCCCTTCGGCGAGCGGAGAGGCGTAGCGGCCGTGCTCGACTGCCTTCCAGTAGATGTCGACCGCATAGTCGGTCGTGCCGCCGCCGGGCGGCGTCACGTGGGAGATGAGGCCCGGATACCTGACGCTTCGGGCGTCGACGCCGTACTTCGCCCTGTAGTAGTCGGAGAGCAGCTCGCCTGCCACCTTCGTGATGCCGTACATCGTCCTCGGCCTGCAGACCGTGTCCTGAGGCGTCGGATCATGGGGCGTTTCGGGACCGAAGACCCCGATGGAGCTCGGTGTGAAGACGGAGAGGTTCTTGTTGCGTGCGAGCTCGAGAAGACCGATCACGCCATTGACGCCGATGTCCCATGCCGTCATGGGCTTCGACTCGCCCACGGCCGAGAGAATGGCCGCCATATTGAAGATCGTGTCGATGGCGTAGTGTTCGACGGTCCTGCGCAGGCCGTCCGCGTCGAGAAGGTTGACGACGGCCGTCGGACCGCCTTCGGAGAGCGCGGCGGTCAGCGGCGTGCGACCGCTGCCTGCGGCCACGGTCATGTAGCCGCGGCGCCTGAGTTCGGGGACGAGCTCGGAGCCGATCTGGCCTGCCGCGCCGATCACGAGGATGTTCTTCATGGGCCCTCCTTCCAGAGTGTTGTCCGAATCAGGATAGCACGGGTGCGCGGAGGCACAGGCTGTTCAGAACGTACAAGGAAAAAGGCCGCTCCTGCGCCTTGTGGCGCGGAAGCGGCCTTGTTGGAGCGGGCTCCGGGAGAGCTTAGCTCGCGAGAACGATCAGCTTCATCACGAAGAGCGAGACGAAGGCCGTGACGATCGGGAGAGCCATGATCTTGAAGAGGTTCGAGCCCTTGATGCCGATCACGCCGAGGCAGCGGCCCATGTACTGGACCTGGCTGCCCATGAGGTAGATCGACGGGGCGACGATGGCGACGTGCTCGCCGGTGAGAAGCCCCTGGTCAAAGAGCGAGACGGCAACACCCACGCCGCCGCCCATGGACATCCAACCGCCGAGGAGAACGGCGGCGGCTTCGCCGGGGAGGCCGAAGATGGCCATGATCGGGGCGAACAGTTCGCCGAAGATCGTGAGGAGGCCCGAGTGGTTGAGGACCTTGATGATCACGAACGCCATCAGGACGTTCGGAATCGTGGAGGTGACGGCGATGTTCCAGCCCTGGACGGCGCCCTTCACGAACACGTCGGTGACCATCGGATTAGCAGATTCATGTCCGGACATTTTTGTTCCTTCTTCTGTTTTTAACGTTCGTGGTTACTTGCGGGAGGCGCGGATCTGGAGGAGGCGCATCATGTTGGCGGAGAGAACCTTGCCGAGCAGGATGACGCCGAGGCACAGGCCCAGGCTGACCGGAACGGCGAGCGTGCCGTCGGCAGCGACGAGCGTGAAGAGTACGGCGCCGGAGGAGAAGAAGTTCGTGATCGGTGCGTCGGCCGTCATCTGGAACGCGGCGAACGTGTTGGTCTCGGATTCCGTGAGCTCGCCGGCGTCCTTGAGCTGGCGGGTGAGGGCGGCACCACCGTCGGTCGACTGCATCGAGGCGATGAGGGCGAGAGCGGCGGAACCGGGGATGCCGATGAGCGGACGCAGAACCGGGGTGAGGATCTTGCGGGCGGCCTTGAGGGCGCCGTAGTGCTCGAAGACGGTGATCATCGCAAGGGCGAACATCACCGTCGGAACGAGGGAAAGAGCGAACATGAAGCCGTCGATGGCGCCGGAGCCGCCCTTGCCTCGGAAGTTGGCCATGGCCGTCTTGATGGCGTCGCCCTGTTCGGTGACGCCGCTTACGAGTCGGCCGAAGCCGCCGTTGACGGTCGTGAAGTCGAAGACGCCCCACCACTGAGAGGAGGCGCAGAGGCCGGAGAAGAAGACGACGGCAAATGCGAGCGAGAGATACGCGCCGATGCCGACCTTTTCATTGACGGCCTGTTCGGTCGTTTTTTCGGGGGTCATGATACAAGTCCTTTGGAGTAAGGGGGCGGTCTTGAGCCGCTTTTTTCCTTGCTGCGCGGGAAGGGAAAGCTTCGCGCTCGCCTGCAAATCATAATGGAGACGCCTTAAAACGTCGCTAAGCGTTTACCCTCTGCCACTGGGCATGCGGAGGAGATGCCGCTTTTGGTGATCCTTCGGACGTGTTCCGTGCGCGCGACTGCTTGAGGTGTTCCTGCCGGTTGCCGATTGGAAACGCCTATCTTGCTGATGAAAAGGCGCTTTCGGATTGCTGTGTGCGAGGCCGGTAGTTGTAAAGAAGCTTGCCCGCGAGTCGGGCATGCAACAAAAGTCATTAAAATGAAAGATTCAGTTCGGGAGTCTTCAGCAGAGTCCTGCGCAGACCCGCCGACACGCCATTCAAAGACAAACATTGCTGACTGGAGCAACGCATATGCCGCTCAATGACCCCCGCTGGGGCCGCTCCTCCGACGAGGAGCCGCGCAGGGACGATCGTTCCGCCGACGAAGAGCCGCCCCGTCGTCCCGACGAGGACGATGACCGACGTGACGACAACCGCCGCGACGACCGCCGCCGCGGCGATCGACGCGATGACAACGACGGGATGGACGATCTCGACCGTCTCTGGAAGGAATTCTCCGAACTTCTGCACGGCGCAACGGGCCGCGACAGGAAGGAGGACCGCCGTCATCCCGACCTTCGCAGCCGAGACGACTTCTCCCGCGACGATGTGGATGAGCGTGATGACCGCTACGGTCGTGACGAGGATCGTGACGACGAGCGTGTCGAGCGTCCTCAGGCCCGCCGCTACGGCGACGACGCCCGTCGTGACGACCGCGCCGACCGCCCGACGGGCGCCCGCGGCATCTTCGGCGGCCTCGGCGGCATGGGAGGCCTCGGCGGCTTCGGCGGCAAGCGTCCCAATCTGCCTGCGGGCCGCAAGGGGGCGGGCATCGGCATGTCCGTGATCGTGGGCCTGGCGGTTCTCGCCTGGGGCGCCACGGGCTTCTACATCGTGCCCGAAGGCCAGAGCGGCATCGTGACCACGTTCGGTCGCTATGCCGAGACGACCGCCGCCGGCTTCCGCTGGCATCTCCCGATGCCGATTCAGGACGTGCAGATCGTCGACGTCTCGAGCGTTCGCACGACCGAAATCGGCTTTGCCGGCCGCTCCGACCGTCTGCGCGAAGCCCTGATGCTCACCGACGACGAGAACATCGTCGACGTGCAGTTCACCGTCCAGTACCGCATCAAGCCGGGCGACGGCGCGCGCGACTACGTCTTCCGCATCCGCCAGCCCGACCTCACCGTGACGCAGGCCGCCGAGTCCGCCATGCGCGAGGTCGTCGGCCGCAAGGCAATGGACAGCGTCCTCTTCGAAAGCAAGGCCGAGATCGCCGAGGCCGTCAAGAAGTCGATGCAGGACATGCTCGATCGCTACTCCTCCGGCATTGAGGTCATGAGCGTCGCCATCCAGAACGCCCAGCCGCCCCAGCAGGTTCAGGCCGCCTTCAACGACGCCGTCAAGGCCGGTCAGGACCGCGAGCGCTCGATCAACCTCGGCGAGGCCTACCGCAACGCCGTCATCCCGAAGGCCGAAGGTACCGCCGCACGCCTCAAGGAAGAGGCGCTCGGCTATCAGGCCCGCATCGTCGAGACCGCCCGAGGCGATGCCGACCGCTTCTCCGCCCTGCAGTCCCAGTACGCCAGGGCACCTGAAGTCACGCGCGACCGACTCTACGTCGACACCGTGCGCGACGTCATGAAGAACGTCACCAAGGTCTACGTCGACGCCAAGGGCGGCAACAACCTGCTGTACCTGCCGCTCGACAAGATCGTCAACAACACGAAGTCCGACGCCATGACTCAGGCCCAGAAGGACGCCGCCGCGCTCGCCGACCACGGCGTCACGGCCGCCCAGAGCGCCGTCGAGACGACGGGCTCCGCCCAGCCGACGACTTCTTCCGCCGCTCCCGGCGACGAATATCAACGCATGCTCCGCGACCGCCGCTAAAGGACGACAGCCATGAAGAAACTCTCCACGCTTTTGATCGCCGTCCTCGTGGCGGCCGGCCTGCTCCGCATGTGCGTCTACACCGTGAACGAGCGCGAGTACGCTCTTGTCTTCGCCCTCGGCGAACTCAAGACCGTGATCTCCGCGCCCGGCCTTCATGTGAAGCTCCCGCCGCCCCTGCAGAACATCGTCTACCTCGACAAGCGCATCCTCAACCTTGATGCGGCCGGCGCCGACCTCGTCCAGACGTCCGAAAAGAAGAACCTTCTGATCGATACGTTCGTCAAGTGGCGCATCGAGGATCCGCGCCTCTACTGGGTCTCCTTCCAGGGCTCCGAACCCGCTGCCGCGAACCGCGTCTCCGCACTTCTGCGCGACGTGCTCAACGTGGTCGTCAACAAGCGCACCGTCAACCAGATCACGTCCTCCGAGCGTGACAAGGCCATGGTCGAAATCTCGCAGCTCCTTCAGGAACGCGTGCGCGACGTCGGCATCGGCATCGTTGACGTGCGCATGAAGCGCGTTGACTTCACGCCCGAGATCTCCGAGTCTGTCTACCGCCGCATGGAGGCCGAGCGCAAGCGCGTCGCGAGCGAGGAACGCTCCAAGGGCGCCGCCCAGGCCGAGCGCATCCGCGCCTCCGCCGACCGCGAGAGCGAGGTGATCCTCGCCCAAGCCTATCGTGATGCGCAGAAGGTCAAGGGCGAAGGCGATGCTCAGGCCGCCGAGATCTACGCCGAGGCCTTCGGCCGCGATCCCGAGTTCGCCCGCTTCTACCGCAGCCTGCAGGCCTACCGCGACAGCTTCGCCGACAAGAACGACGTGATGGTCGTTGATCCGTCCACCGACTTCTTCCGCTACTTCAAGTCGGAAAAGGCGCAATGAGCAGGCTCGACGTCATGATGCTCGCGCTCGGGTGGGTCCTCGTCATCGAGGGCTTCACGCCGATGGTGGCCCCGGGCTTCTGGAAGGAGTCGATAAGCCGATTCCTCGACGAGCCCGACCGCGCGCTGCGCATCACGGGCCTTCTGCTCGTCGCACTCGGACTGGCGATCATCTGGATCGTCTGATCCGCTGATTCAGGATCGGGTCCTCGGCTCTCAAAGCCGTTCGAGCCGAGTTGAATTGGGACACTGTCCTTCAGGGGGCGGATGCTTTGAGGTATCCGCCCCCTGAGTTTGTTGCGCTCGGCGAAGGCGTCTAAGTGGTTTTTCGGACCCTGATTCGGGAGCGGCGCGCGCATTTTGCTAAACTTACGATTCGTGTGAGAGACGACGCCCCGCCGGCGGGTACCAAGCCCTGTCGGCTTCCGCCGTGCCCGCAGACTTTGCGGTCGCCTGCAGCGGGCCTGCGTCGCCGCTCTCAATCCATTTCAAGCCCGCAGCTGCTTCCCTGCTTCTGCGGGCAGCCAATGGGCGGCTCGGATCCGCCGTCAATCTGTTCATTAAGGGTAATCTCATGGCCAAGAATGTAGTTGTGGTCGGCGCTCAGTGGGGCGACGAAGGCAAGGGCAAGATCGTTGACTGGCTGACCGAAAAGGTCGCCGGCGTCGTCCGCTTCAACGGCGGTCACAATGCCGGTCACACGCTCGTGATCAACGGCAAGAAGACCATTCTCCGTCTCATTCCGTCCGGCATCATGCATGCCACGTCCGTCTGCTACCTCGGCAACGGCGTCGTCCTCTCTCCGGAAGCCTTCTTCCGCGAAGTCGACGAACTCAACGCCATCGGCGTGCCCAACGTTGAGAAGCGTTTGCGCGTCTCCGCCAACGCCGCCCTCATCATGCCGTACCACGTCGCCCTTGACCATGCCCGCGAAGCCGCTGCCGGCGACAAGAAGATCGGCACGACGGGCCGTGGCATCGGCCCCGCCTACGAGGACAAGATTGCCCGCCGCACGCTGCGCGTCGCCGACCTCTTCGACAAGGAACGCTTCGTCGAGCAGGTCCGCTCCGTCCTGAAGTATCACAACTTCGTTCTCGAAAACTACCTTGGTGCCAAGCCGCTTGACGCCGACGAAGTCATCGACCACATGCTCTCCTACGCCGAGCGCCTCCGTCCGATGGTCTGCGACGTCTCCGCCGAACTCCATCAGCAGTGCGCCGAAGGCAAGCAGTTCCTCTTCGAAGGCGCCCAAGGCTCGATGCTCGACATCGACCACGGCACGTACCCGTACGTCACGAGCTCCAACACCGTCGCCGGCTCTGCCTGCGCCGGCGCCGGCGTCGGTCCGCACATGCTCAACTACGTCCTCGGCATCACCAAGGCCTACTGCACCCGCGTCGGCGAAGGTCCGTTCCCGACCGAACTTCACGACGAAGTCGGCCAGATGCTCCGTGAAAAGGGCTGCGAGTTCGGCGCCGTCACGGGCCGTCCCCGCCGCTGCGGCTGGTTCGACGGTGCCGCCCTGCGCCGCGCCGTTCAGATCAACGGCCTCACCGGCCTCGCCGTCATGAAGCTCGACGTCCTCGATGGCATGGAAACCGTCAAGCTCGGCGTGGGCTACAAGTACCGCGGCGAAGAGATCGCGATCATGCCCGCCGGCGCCGATGCCGTCGCCGAATGCGAACCGATCTACGAAGAATTCCCGGGCTGGAAGGAGAGCACCTTCGGCGTCACGAAGTGGGATGAACTCCCCGAGACCGCCCGTCAGTACCTGACGCGCCTCTCCGAAGTCGCCGGCGCCCCGATCGCTCTCGTGTCGACCGGTCCTGACCGCGAACAGACGATTCTTCACGTCGACCCGTTCGAAGCCTGAACTCCGTTAGACTGAAACCATGAAAAAAACGGCGGGAAGCTCATGCTTCCCGCCGTTTTTTTCATCTATTTCGCCCCTTCTTGACCGAAACCTCTCAACAAGGCGAACTTTTTGGTCTAAAATCCCGTCTTTCATTTCTCGGATCCCGCCCATCTTCGCGGGTCCGCTCACTTGGCACGTTCAGAGAGACACACATGTCGGACATTTCTTACACCTGGGAAGAGTACATCGACCTTAACGAAAAGCTTGTTGCCATGGTCGCCAAGAGCGGCTGGCAGTTTGACAGCATCCTTTGCCTGTCTCGCGGCGGCATGCGCCCGGGCGACTTCTTCAGCCGCGTCTACGACATGCCTCTTGCCGTTCTCGCCACGAGCTCCTACCGCGAAGCCAAGGGCACGGTCCAGTCCGACCTTGACATCTCCGACTGCATCACTGGCGTCTCCGAACTCAAGGGCCGCGTCCTTCTCGTCGACGACATGGTCGACTCCGGCAAGACGATCCGCGAAGTGATCGAGCACCTCAAGAAGCGCTACCCCGGCATCACCGAGATCCGCGTCGCCGTCCTCTGGTACAAGGCCCCCTCCGTCCTCGTCCCCGACTGGCACGTCGAATACCTCGAGGACAATCCCTGGATCCACCAGCCGTTCGAATGCTACGACGCCCTCGGCCCGGCCAAGCTTATCGAGCTCGTCGAAGCAAAGGAAGCCGCCAAGAAGGCCTGAGGACCGGTCGGGGCGTCACATTTCGAGAGCTTTTCGGCTCTTGAACACGCCTCGCGCTGAGTTATACTGACCAGAGCGCAAAGCCGTTTTCGGAACTTTCCGGAAGCGGCTTTTGAACTGATTTCCCATCTATGCGAAGCATGGGGGCAAGCGGGGCTGATGAAGTCTGTATGGGTGTCGATTGATCGTTGATCCACTTAAGTTGCGCCGAAACGCAATGAAGGTGATTTTGATTTGGTATGTGATCTGCGCGGGGTGATGGATAATTAGGATTAAAAAGCATACTAATGTTCGATTTTAATGTAGTGCTTTTTAAGCCTGTCCAAAAAAATCAAAACTTGGTAGCATGGATCCATATTCCAGTTAACCAGACTGCAGATTTCGATGAAGATTGCGTCCGCCTATTCCGTGCGCCTGCGCAACTTCTGCCGCGTCTTCGATGATACGGTCGAGGTGTATCGCAAGGCAGTGGACTTTTTCATCGAGATCATGCTGAGGCACCGGGATCCGAAATTCACGGAACTCAAGCATGACAACGACTGCATTCGACTTGCAGAGGGGTTGAACGTTGTCAATAAGGACATTGCCGTCAAGACGGCAAACTTCATCGTGAAGCTTGCGAATGAATTCAAGGTTGACGTCATCGTCATGGAGCACCGCGATCTTACGGGTCGAAAACGGGGCACCAAGCGGCAACGGCTGCATCACTGGCGGGCCAAGTATGTCTAGAAGATGGTGGAGCACAAGGCGCATCGGTGCGGCATTCGCATTCGTCGCGTCTGCGCCTGGAACACGTCGAAGCTTGCCTACGGCGGCTCGGGTCCTGTCGCAAGAGACACGGAGAACTACAGCATGTGTACGTTCAAGACAGGGAAGCGCCATGAGTGTGATCTGTCGGCTTCGTACAATATCGGATCTCGCTACTTCCTTCGGGAGTACGAGAAGTCCATTCCGGCAACGGAATGGCGACGCATTTCGGCAAAAGTTCCGGAGTGCGCCCATAGGATCCCTCGCACCCTGAACACTCTAATTAGGGTATGTGCGGAGCTGCACTCCAAGTGAGCGCAGAGTTCTGAGCATTCCCGCTATCTGTGGTTAGGGAGCCCTCTGGTAAGTCGGAGGGAAGGCACGTCCATGCGACCGAAAGGGAGGATGGGCGTGGAAGATTCTCAATACTCATACTGAGCAACAACAATGACTCAACCTGTTACGCCCGACCTGACCAACGCCGGCATGGACGTCACGGAACTCGCCGTTGGTGCGAAGGACGTCATCGCCTCGACGGCCGAGCGCTTCACGAGCGTGATCGAGGGGCTGCTCCAGCACCTCTCGCTTGAAAACGTGCTCATGCAGATTGCGGCCGTCTTCGTCAGCATGGCGATCGGCTACGTGATCTCCCGCCGCATCAACACGCTCGTCGACCGCGTGCTCCCCGGCGAGGACGTGCGCGGTCTCGGCGCATACGCCCGCCGCGCGCTCGTCGCCTTCACGCACAACGTTTCCTTCAGCTTCATCTCGGGCTCTCTTCTCGCCCTCATCGTCTACTGCATCGTCAAGATCTTCGAATTTGCGCCGCAGTCGATGGTCATCGCCCGAGTCTGCTACAACATCCTCTACGCCTTTGCGCTTCTCTCGCTCCTCATGGCCTTCCTTCAGGGAGGCATCGGGCTGCGCATGATCACGCCGGGCGTTCGCCGCATCGTCACGATCATCTTCTGGGTGATGGCCGTGCTGCAGTTCTTCGGCATCCTCACCGACATCATCCAGTACCTCGATACGACGGTCATCCCGATCGGCGGGGGCAGCATGACCGTCTGGAAGCTTCTCGTCGCGATCGTCTCCGTCCTCCTCACGCTCGGCGTTGCGAACTGGCTCGCATCCCTCATCAACCAGATGGTCGAGGGCCTCGAGAACATGTCCGAGAACATCAAGGTCGTTCTCAAGCGTGTAGTCACCGTAATCTTCATGGTCCTCGCCGTGATCATCGCGCTCGGCACCGTCGGCATCGACCTCACGATCCTCTCGGTCTTCGGTGGTGCGGTCGGTGTCGGTCTCGGCTTCGGTCTGCAGAAGATCGCCTCGAACTACATCTCGGGCTTCATCATCCTGCTCGACAAGTCGATCAAGATCGGCGACCTGGTCACGGTCGGCGGCTTCAAGGGGCGCGTGACGGAAATCAACACCCGCTTCACCGTTGTGCGCAACAACGACGGCGTCGAGAACATCGTGCCGAACGAGTCCTTCGTGACGAGCGCGGTGCTCAACCACTCCTACACCGAGTCCACGTCCGTCCAGTACATCGACATCTCGGTCGCCTACGACGCCGACGTCGAGCGCGCCCTCGCGATCATGCTCGAGGAAGGTATGCGCGCGCGTCCGCGCATCGATACGGGCCGCCGCGGCTGGGCCTATCTCGACACCTTCGGCGACTCGGGCATCAACCTGAGGCTCGGCTTCTGGGTGAAGGATCCCGTCAACGGCGTCGCCGGTCTCAAGACCGCCATCTCGCTCGCCATTCTCAAGCGCTTTGCCGAAGAGGGCATCGAGGTGCCGTACAACCAGCTCGAGGTCAACCTGCGCAAGGTCGACGTCGGTGAAATTCCGGTCCGCATGAAGGTCCAGTCCTCCTGACGATCGTCACCGACAACTCGGAAATGTTCAACGAGAAAGGGCGCGCCTTCCTCGAGGCGCGCCCTTGTTATTTCGATTGCTGCGGTCGGACTTGAGCGCGGACGCGGCTGCTTTTGACCAGTCAATGTCTGAAGGTGACCGAACAGGTGAGTTCGCCACCGAGCGCTGAGAGCGCCGCGGAGATCGTGTCGATCTTCGTCGGGTGGCTGAGTTTCAGAAGACGGTGGGTTTCCTGCGGCAGGCAGCCCAGACGCCTGGCAAGCTCGGAGCCGCTCAGCTTCTCCTTCTTCAGCGCGACGATGAGGTGAAGCTTGCTCGCGAAGTTGGGGGAGAGCGAGAAGACTTCCTCGCCTGCGCGGGGCTCGCGCGGCTCGGGCAGCCTGTCCTCCTTGAGCCTTGCCTCAAGTGCGGGCAGCACCTCGTCCTGCAGCCCCTCGACGAGCTTTGCGATGCTCGGCGCCGTAGGCAGAATTTCCGGAATGCTCGGAAAGCGCGCGCGGTAGCTGCCGTCGGCTGTGCGTTCAATCCAGTAGGGGAAGCGTGTTGTTGTGATCATGGACGATAATGGTGTTCTGCTGTCGACAGTCAGGATAGCACGGGCTGAAATGAAAAAAGGCCTGTACTTTCGTACAGACCTTTTAGAATTTGGTGGTGCCCGGAAGAGGACTCGAACCTCCACGGCCGTGAAGCCGCCAGCACCTGAAGCTGGTGCGTCTACCAATTTCGCCATCCGGGCAACCTTGAGGATTTGAATTATGCACATGCTTTTCGAGTTTGTCAAGAATTTCTAAAAATATTTTTTTGAGTTGGCTGTAGACTGTCGCAATGCATGAACAACAGAGGTGTTATGGCTAAAAAGAAGAAGACGCCAGTGGCGCAGATCGAACCGATTTCCCTTCCTGACGAGGATCTCGCCAAGGCGCGTGCCTGGCTTGAGGGGCTCAATGCCGACATTGCCTACTCGCAGGCAAAGCGCCAGCTTGCAGAAGCCTGTGGCTGGGAACGCTCGAAGTCCAACGCCGTCATCGTGGCCCTCCACGAGGAGGGCTTCATGGCGGGCGAAAAGAACTATTTCTGCAATCCGAACGCGCCTGCCGAACCCGGCGTCGTGCGCGGCGCCCGCGAGGTCTCGAACTTCACGATCATGCTCCAGAGCGATCCTGAGGTTTCGGTTCCCTTGCCCTACGCAATCCATTGCCTGCCCGGCGACGTCTTCATGCTTCGCAAGACGGTCACGGGCAACTGGCGCGTTTCGAACTTCGTCGCACGTCATCAGACGCGCTGGGTCTGCAAGCTTCGCGGCCGCATCCGCCGCGGCCGTCGTTCGGGTATCGCACAGGTCGTTCCGATCAACGGCTTCGCCCCGGTCGAGATGCAGATGGACCTTGCAGATGTTCCCGCCGAGGTCGATCTCGAGAAGGCGGCCTTCGAGGTCGAGTTCCTGCCCGAATCGATGAAGCCCGAGCCCTACGTCGAGATCTTCGTGCGCTTCGTCAAGGAGATCGGCAACCGCTTCGATCCGCTCGGCGAAATCGCCATCGCCTCGGCCGAATACGACCTGCCCGTTGAATTCAGCGCTGCGGCGCTTGACGAGGCTCAGGCCCTGCCTGACGAAGTCGATCCCAAAAACATGGGTCGCCGCGTCGACCTGCGCGACATCCCGTTCGTGACGATCGACGGCGAGGATGCCCGTGACTTCGACGACGCCGTCTACTGCGCGCGCGTCGAAGACGGCAGAACGCGCCTTCTCGTCGCCATCGCCGACGTGAGCCACTACGTCAAGCCCGGTGCGCCGCTCGACGTTGACGCGCAGCAGCGCGCCACGAGCGTCTACTTCCCCGCGAGCGTCGTGCCGATGCTGCCTGAGAAGCTCTCGAACGGCCTCTGTTCGCTCAATCCCGGCGTCGATCGCCTGACGATGGTCTGCGATGCGGTCATCGATCCTGAGGGCAGGACCGAGGCCTATCAGTTCTATCCCGCCGTCATCCACTCTCACGCACGGCTCACCTACACCCAGGTCTGGGGCGCAATGCAGGGCGAGGAAGGGGGACTAGCCGCCGTCGGTGATCGCCTTGACGACATCCGTGCGCTTTACGAACTCTTCAAGACGCTGCGCAAGGCCCGGGATGCACGCCATACGCTCGACCTGGAGACGAAGGAGACGATGGCCGTCTTTGACGACAAGGGCGTCATCAGCGAATTCAAGGTGCGCGAACACAATGATGCGCACCGTCTCATCGAGGAGTGCATGCTCGTCGCGAACGTCTGCGCCGCGGACTTCGTGATCCAGAAAAAGCGCGGGGCACTCTTCCGTGTTCATGACGCGCCGAGTCAGGAGCGTCTCGAGACGCTGCGCACCGTTCTCAAGAGCTTCAACGAGAAGCTCGAGTCGCCGACGCCCGAGGGCTTCGCGGAGCTCATCTCGCGCACGAAGGAAAATGAATTCCTGCAGACCGCCATCCTGCGCTCGATGTCCCGTGCCTGCTACTCGCCCGACAACGTCGGTCACTACGGGCTGCAGTACGAGGCCTACGCCCACTTCACGTCTCCGATTCGTCGCTATCCCGACCTGCTGCTTCATCGTGCGATCAAGGGAATTCTCTCGCGTCGCATCTATGTGCCGCAGGTGGTCTTCGACGACTCGTCCCTGATGGTCTCGCGTCAGGCCCGAGGCCTCGGTAGCAGGCCTGAGGCAGGGAAAGGGGACAAGCCCGCAACGCAGGCCGAGAAGCGCCACAGCGTCTGGGAGCGCCTCGGCATTCTCTGCTCCGCGGCGGAGCGCCGTGCCGACGACGCGACGCGCGACGTGATGAACTATCTCAAGTGCGACTACATGCTTCGCCACGGCAAGGGCCGTCACGAGGCGGTCGTCACGGGCATGATTCCCGCGGGCGTCTTCGTCGCCCTGAAGGACATCGCCGTTGACGGCTTCATCCACATTTCGAACCTCGGTTGGGGCTACTACGAATTCGACGAGAAAAACCTCACGATGACGAGCCGCGAGGAGATGACGCAGGTGCGCGTCGGCGACCGCGTCATCGTCAGGCTTGAGGAAGTCGACCTTGAGAACCGCCGCATGTCCTTCGTGCTCGAGTCGAACCTAGAGCGCCGTCTGATCAAGGGCGGAAAGGGCGGCTCGCGCCGTTCTTCGAGACGCGGTTCGAGGCTCTATGGGCGCAAGTTCGACCCGTTCGACATTGATGACGATGACTTCGACGAGCTGTTCGGCCAGGAAGGCGATGACGACTGGGACGATTGAGCCCGTTTCGAGCTGACGCTCGAAACATCGTGCGCTACAATGAGCGCAAATTTCAAAACCCCTGCGCGCTGTTGGTTTGCTCGACAGCGCGCTTTTAATAGTAGTTGCTGTAAGTGAAGAACATTGTTTTGGCAGGCTTCCATGCCGTGGGCGCCCGTCTGCGCTTGGACCCGAAGTCCATCTCCGCCGTCTACCTTGATCCCGAACGCCGCGACAAGCGCATGCGCGAGATGCGCGAGAAGCTGATCGCCGCCGGCGTGCGCGTGATGACCGCCGACAACCGTCGCCTTGACGGCATGGCTCCCGACGTTCCGCACCAGGGCATCGTTGCGATGGCCGAGGAAAAGCAGGCCCAGCTCGAGTTCGATGAACTGCTCGATCTGATTACCGACGACACGCTCATCCTGATCCTTGACGGCGTGACCGACCCGCGCAACTTCGGCGCCTGCCTGCGCGTCGCCGACGCCGCCGGCGTCCAGTGCGTACTCGTGCCGCGCGACCGTTCCGCCCACATGTCGCCCGCCGCCCTCAAGGCCGCCGCCGGCGCTGCGGAAACGGTGCCCGTCGTCACGGTGACGAACCTCGCCGCCTCGATCGTTGAACTGCGCGACGCCGGCGTGACCGTCGTGGGTACTGCCGGTGAAGCCACGAAGTCGATCTACGAATTCGACCAGAAGAAGGCGTTCGCCTGGGTGCTCGGCGCCGAGGGCGACGGCCTGCGCCAGCTGACCCGCCGCCGCTGCGACGACCTTGCCGCCATTCCGATGGCCGGCGCCGTCGAGAGCCTGAACGTGTCCGTCGCCTCGGGCATCTGCCTCTATGAATCCGTGCGCCAGCGCACGGGCGGCAAGCTCAAGTAATCTTTTTCCCGGGCATGCGATTTTTTCCGCTTTTCGGGTGGCGAAAGCCCGAGAAAGTGAGTAAAATCGCATGCTTTCTGTCCTTGCTGCACCGGAGTAGACGCCCGGGCAGCTTTCATCCGCAAGGAGACAATAACAATGCGTCACTACGAAATTTGCATTCTCGTGCATCCTGATCAGAGCGAACAGGTTCCCGCCATGATCGAACGCCTCAAGACCCTTGTCGCCGAACAGAACGGCAAGATCGAACGCGTCGAAGACTGGGGCCGTCGTCAGCTCGCCTACCCGATCGAAAAGCTCGTCAAGGCTCACTATGTTCTCATGAACATCGAATGCGGCCATGAGACGATTGAAGAAATCGAAAACGGCTTCCGTTTCAACGACGCCATCCTGCGTCACCTCACCGTCAAGACGAAGCATGCCGAAACGGCTCCGTCCGTCATGATGAAGGCTGTTGAAAAGGAAGAAGCCAAGAAGGTCGCCGCTGCTGAAGCCGCTGCCGCCGAAGCTTCCGCCGAATAATTCAGTCTCGACTGAACAGATTTTTCTGTGCGATCTGAGATCTGAGTGAACCTCATCGAGATTTCCGGCACGTTGACTTCCAAGGAGGAAGTTCGATACACGCCGGCGGGCATTCCGGTTTTTGAGGGTGTCTTTCACCATCGATCCGAACTGACCGAAGCGAACAGGATCAGAAAACTCGAGTACGACTTCCCCGCCATCGCCTTCGGCGCTCTGGCCGAGAGCCTGAACAAGGCTCAGATGGGACAGGACGTGAACATCCGAGGCTTTCTGGCGCCGCGCTCGATGAAGAGTTCCAAACTGATCGTACACATCACCGAATTAAATTAAGGAGCTACAAAATGGCTTTCAAGGGTAAGGGCAAGCCCCGTCGCGCTAACCAGCAGAACTCTCTCTTCAAGCGCAAGAAGTTCTGCCGCTTTACGGCCGAAGGCGTTGAAACGATCGACTACAAGGACATCGACACGCTCAAGGACTTCATCCAGGAAAACGGCAAGATCATGCCGGCTCGTCTGACGGGCACGAAGGCTCACTATCAGCGTCAGCTGGACACCGCCATCAAGCGTGCCCGCTTCCTCGCTCTCCTCGCCTACACCGACAACCAGTAATCAGATTTAAGGAGATATCAAATGCAGGTTATTCTTCTCGAGAAGATTGCTCACGTTGGTGACCTCGGCGACGTCGTCAAGGTCAAGGATGGCTACGGCCGCAACTTCCTGATCCCGACCGGCCGTGCCAAGCGCGCCACGAAGGCTGCCATCGCCGAATTCGAAGCCCGTCGTGCCGAGCTCGAAGCCGCTCAGGCCGAACGCATCGCTGCCGCCCAGAAGATCGCCGACACGATCAACGAAGGCGAAATCGAAATCTCTTCCAAGTGCGGCGTTGACGGCCGTCTCTTCGGTTCCGTCACGAACGCTGACATCGCCGAAGCCATCGATGCCAAGTACGGTCTTCAGATCAAGAAGTCCCAGGTCCGCACGCCGCTTGGCGCCATCAAGGCTGTCGGCGACTACGTCATCACGATCGGTCTTCTCACCGACATCACGGCTGACGTCACGGTCCACGTTGTTGGCGAAGCCTAATCGCTTCCGCTTCAACTGACTTGAGTCAACAAAAAGGCCCGCAGTGTTGCGGGCCTTTTTGCCATTCAGGCGTCGGGAGAGCCATGCCTCAAACTTTCGTTTGCGTTAAGATGTTGCCAGATGCTCGCGTCTGCCTGCTGACGCCGTGCGGCCCTTCGAGTTTCAGATCTGATGCTGGCTTGAGTTAAGATGTTGCCCCGCCCGCAGTACCCTGTAGCGCAGAGGAAAAGGAGCCAAGCAGTGGAGCATTTTTTCGAAAATGCCCCGCCTGTCGAAAAAAAAGCAGCATTTTTTGCGAAATTTTGCAAAGCATGGTCTGGGTAAAAGGGAGTTGAGCTCGCGCTCAACTCCTTTTTTCATACGAAGTACATCACGATCATCAGCCCGAGCATGGTGAATGCCAGAGCGATTTTGACGGCAGTTCCGACGACCATGCCGACCCAAGTTGCAACACCTACGCGCCCCGCGTGAAGATAATCTCGCTTGGCCCAGAACTCGCCGATGAAGGCACCGACGAGCGGCATGATGAAGATGCCTACAAGACCGCCCATGAAGACGCCGACGAAGGTACCGATGACCGAACCCCAGATGCCGTAGGAGCTGGCGCCGGCCTTCTGTGCGCCTGCGGTCTGCGCCACAGTGTCAACGATGACGCCGATGACGGCCAGAACGGCGAGCGTCGCGATAGTGCCCCAGCCGATCAGTTCGAAACCGCCGGCCCAGCCGATCAATGCGCCTCCTGCAGCGATCAGCGGAAGTCCCGGAATGGCAGGAATGACGGTGCCTGCGAGGCCGGCGATGATCAGCGAAATGGCACTCAGCCAGCAGATGACGGCAAACCAGTCGATTTGTGCAAACCAGTCGAGCATTCGAAGTTCCTCTTTAGGTTACCAAATTGCGGCGTAAAGCTCCGTCCTTCAGGTCGGAGATATTAGCCGCGAGGTTCTGATTAATCCGGCGTCTCCTGATTCTCGATGTATGTCTTGATAATCGAGAGCGGAGCTCCGCCGCAGCTGGCGGCAAAATACGAAGGCGACCACAGACATGATCCAAAGCATCTTTCGAACCGGGCCTGCGATTGCTTTCGAAGCATTCGGCTCGACACGCCCTTGAGGCTGTTGACGAGCTTCGAAACGGAAACATTGGGAGGATAGTTCACCAGCAGGTGCACGTGATCCCTCTCTCCGTTCATTTCCACCAACTCTGCATTGAAATCCTTGCAGATGCCCTCAAAGATGTCTTTGAGGAACCCAAGTTGATCTGCTGAAAAGCGTGCGCACCTGTATTTGGTCACGAAGACCAAATGTACGTGCATCATGAATACACAGTGTCTTCACCTACGAACATCGGTGTTTTGCATCGTGTCTCCTTTCGAGAGACTAAGTATAATATCGGCATGATTATTCGCCAAGGCTTTTCGTTCAAACTGAAACCCAACGGAGCTCAGGACAAAAAGATGTCCCGCTTCGCCGGCTGCACGCGCTGGGTGTACAACCAAGGGCTTGCATGGAATGAAGAGCGTCGTACAGCGGATCCTGCCTTTCATCTCAGCTATGCGAAGCTCTGCACCGAACTGCTGGTTTGGAAGGAGCAGAATCCCTGGCTCAAGGAAACGCACTCTCAGGTTCTCCAGCAATCGCTGAAGGATCTGATGGGCGGCTTCCAAAAGTTCTTCAAAGGTCTGTCGACCTTCCCGAAGATGCACAAGAAGTTCGTGACCACGGACTCCTTCCGCTTCCCGCAGGGCTTCAAGATTGACGAAGGACGGCGGCAGATTTATCTGCCGAGCATCGGCTGGGTCAAATACAAGCGAAGCCGCTTCATTCAAGGCAAGGCCAAGAACGTAACGGTTTCCCGACAAACCGACGGATGGTAATTGGATGGTCAGCTCCCAAGGGGCATCGAACACCGGAGACCATCCATGCAGAACTTGACAAAAACGCAAAAAAAGAAGCACTCTCTCTTTTCTCTCGCTAGCGGGCTCGGGGCCCATGCGAGTACATCGGCATCAAAGTGCCATTGAGTCTCGATACTCATACGATAAGAGGAGTGCTTCGACATGAATACTACACAAAATTCGACTAAAAGCAAAATCGTGAAAGTCATCGGCGTTGACCTCGCGAAAGATCATTGCGATGTCATCGGCTACGATGAGAACGGAAAAATTTGCTTAAGGCTGGATGGATGCTCCTATGCAAAGCTTCGGGAGATTCTGGCCAATCTGCCTCAGGCTGTTGTCCTGATGGAGGCATGCAAGGGTAGTATGTTCCATGCTCGGAGCATCGCCGATCTCGGGCACGAGGTGCGCCTTGTCAAAGGCACCGACGTAAAGGCACTTCGCAATGTCAATCATAAGAATGACCTGCGTGACGCCGCCTATATCGCCAACCTTTACTTCGTACCGGGTATCAAGTACGTCTACATTAAAAATCAACAGCAGCAGTCCCTGCAGTTTCTGCAGAACGAGTATAAGAGCCTTCAGGAGTTGCGCATTCAAGTAGGCAATCAGATCCACGCAGGACTCGAAGAGTTCGGATGTCCCGTCCGAAAATCTTCGAAGTTCATTAAGACCCGCATGGTGGCACATCTTGAAAAGCATGCCGAGCTTATTCCTGAGGACGTGATGGCTTCGTTTAAGCGCAGGCGTGAAATTTGGCTCAATCTTCTTCAGCAAGAGGAGGAAGCCAAGAGGCGGCTGGAACAGGTGGCTGCAACGGATGCCAATGCAGAGCGCATCATGACGGTTCCCTGCGTTGGACCTCAGACGGCAGTAGGACTGCTGGTTCATGTTGGCGTCGACTTCGGGCGCTTCAAGAACAGCAGGCAGTTTGCGGCCTCCCTCGGGCTTGTACCAAAGCAGAATAGCACTGGCGGCAACAACACGCTCAACCACATCACCAAATGTGGGCCCAAGAGTCTTCGCTCCAATCTCGTGCAGTGCGCGCAACTCGTCCTCATGTACGCGGAAAAGTGGAAGGGGAATTTCGGTGACTGGGTGCGAAAAATGCGAGACAGCGGAAAGAAACATGGCGTCATTGTCTGCGCCATCGCAGCCAAGTTAGCTCGAATCATTTATCGTCTGATGAAAGACAAGGTCGATTACACACCTATACTAAGCTGTTAAAGGTACATATCGCACAGAGCGATCATCGGCCAATTCCCGCCAAGGACTACGAAGGCAACTACTAGTGACGAATCGTGCTCAACGCAATAGAGTGATGCTGAGAAACAAACTGTGATATCGCATAGATCGCGATAATTACGCGTAGGTTATAAAGCACCTCTATTGCCCCGAATCTCACTATGTCGGCGGAGGTCTAGGAATGAATGCCTCCTGACCGCGGATGTATTTCAGTGAAGCCCTTTCTTCAACTTCGAATGAGTTGCAGCAGGTTTCTTCTGGTAGGAGTCTGAATGAGTTACAGGCGCGCAGTGCGCGCTCAAAAAGGAAGGAAATAGAGCCAGAGCCTGATGAAAGCTTGTTGTGCGCAAGTCGACGAGGTCTTTCGAGCGACTTACCAGGCGCTCCGCTTACGAAGATAATGGGGAACCAAACCCTGGCAGGCAGCTGCTTGTCATATGAAAGCCTTCTCGATTCCGTAATCCGACTTTACAAATTTAGTGGTGTGGCTTCGCCACGTATTGGATGGAGGACGCGCATGGGCGCGCCCTCCAGAGGGAGTTGTACCCAAAAAAGGCACTTCGTAAATTTACGCGTTAATGCCCCCCTAAAGAGGTATGTCTGATCAACGTATATTCTTGCGCTCGCCGCTTGGCAACCCGCCCACATGCTGTGGGCGGGCAAGCCCGCGATTATGGCGCAACAGATAGCGCGTCAAGGGTTCTTCGGCAATGAACGGGGAGCCCCGTCCGTTCTACGAACGGCCACCCCATTAAATGCCTCGCCCCCTTGACCCGTCAGGCGACGGTAGCCGGGCAGCGCTGAGGGAGCGCAGCAGCTGGCTTTTCATCAGCTGTATGCTACGGTCCTCCTCGACCGCGTAAAAAGGGCCAAGCCAAGGAGACGACCGCTACCACTTAAGGGGTACACTTAGCACGTAACAATGCGAAGAGGCTCAAAAAATCCCCCGAACACTTGCAAACGGGGAGCTGACCATGTATTCGTTTCCATGGCGAAGCGTCGCGGTTCACGGCGTCGGCTCCGCTGCGTCAAACGTGGGGCAAGGTTTGGAGAACGCTTCGAGGGACGTCGGTCCGAGCCGGGGGTGTTCTTCAGTTATCGAACGGGGATGAAAGTCCGGAAGGGTTGCGGCAGAAGGAAGGGCGCGAGTCTGTGGGTGGGGTTGAAGAGAGGTGGCGCATCGTTCGGGGATTGCGCACAATGGCGCAGAGTCACGGCGCGGTGCTGTCTGAAGACGTCCTGAGGGGACGTCGGGAGCCGCGCCCTGATTGTCTCTTGTCAACCATCAAAGGAAAGAAAAAATGAAGAAGAGTTTTGTCGCTCTCGCCGTTCTCGGCGCTTTTGCCGGCACTTCCATGGCTGCCGAGGTCACGATGTACGGTGTCGTCGATACGGGCCTTCTCTATCAGCACGGTGAAGCCAGTGCGTCCATCGACGGCATCGGCAGCGCCAGCGCCGAAGTCGACTCCTTCAGCATGGAACCGGGCACAAACTCCGCCTCCCGCTTCGGCATCTGCGGCACGGAAGACCTCGGCAACGGCATGACGGTGGGCTTCAAGCTTGAAAACGGCTTCGAGTCCGGCACGGGCGCCCTCAAGACGGACAGCAAGCTGTTTGACCGCGAATCCACGCTCTTCATCAAGGGCGGGTTCGGTACAGTCTACGCCGGCCGCATGGGCACGCTCGTCTCCGACGCGGGCTCCGTTGGCTTCTACGGCTCCATGGCCTCCGCTCTGGCCACGGGCTGGTCCGACAACATCGCCGGCCACAACGCCGTCATGGCCAACTACTCGAGCCGCTATGACAACACGATCGCCTACGTTTCGCCGGAATTCGCCGGCGTGACGATCTATGCCCAGTACGCCATGGGCGACACGAACGAAAACAAGGCTTCCAACGACCGCTACGCCGCTCTCGGTGCTGAATGAAAGGCCGGCGCCCTCGACCTCGCCGCTCTCGTCGACTGGACGAACAAGGACTCCTCCATCACCCACAGCAACGGCGCCGAATTCCAGGCGGACATGAACCTTCAGGATGCCTGGACGTTCAACCTCGCCGGTTCCTATGACTTCGGCTTCATGAAGACCTATCTTGCCACCCAGTACTTCAAGGATGCCCGTGACGCGGGTTCCGTCCTTGACTATGTGGGCTTCTTCGACGAAGACAGCGTCTTCAACAATAACGAAGGCGACGTCAAGTTCAACAAGGGTGCCGTTGCCAACACCGGCTATGGCGTGCATCTCTCCACGGCGTTCGACGTTCTCGGCGGCACGATGAAGGCCGGCATCGGCTACATGGACGCCGACATCGACTACGCCAACGACGGCCAGGTCGCCGACTCCAAGGTCTACACGGCTGCCTTCGGCTACGAATACTCGCTCTCCAAGCGCACGCTCGTCTACACGGGTCTCGGCTACACGAAGCGTGAGCTCGACGCCAACTACGAAGGCGTGACCGGCAGCTGGGAAGAAGAAGGCTACGATTTCGCCCTCGGCCTCGTCCACAAGTTCTGAGCTGCCTGATCTTCAGGTCTGACTGAACGCGCCCGCAGGAGTATTCTTCTGCGGGCGTTCTGTTTTTTCGGTGCGGGAAGACAAGGGCGTCATGCCCAGGCTTCGAGGAAGCAGTGCTTGAGGACCGAGAAGTCGCCGAAGCGAACGCCCCTCGGGGCCTCCCTCATGACGACGGGCTTGCCGTGGTAGGCGAAGCCGAAGCCCGCGGCGGCGATCATCTGCAGGTCGTTTGCGCCGTCGCCTCCCGCGATCGTCTCGGAGAGCGAGGCGCCGTTGACTTGGGCGAGCACCTCGAGCGCACGCCGCTTGCCATCGGCATCAAGGATCTTCCCGCCCGCAGGGCCGCGGACGCCGCCCGTAAGCCTGCCGTCCTCAAGGACGAGGCGGTTGCAGACCACGCCCGTCATGCCGAAGCGGCGGGCGACGTGCGTGGCGATCTCCTCGAAGCCGCCCGTGATGATGTAGGTGGCGAGACCGTGCCGCGTGAGAAAGTCGACGAAGTCAAGGGCGCCGGGCGTCGGAACGGCCCGCTCGACGGCGTGGGTCACGATCTCGGCGCTCGATCCCGCGAGTGCGGCTACGCGCTGGCGCAGCGACTCGTCAAACGGAATCAGCCCTTCCATCGCCCTGCGAGTGATTTGGGAGATCCGTTCGCCCGCACCTGCGAAGGCGGCCATCTCGTCGATGCACTCGCTCTCAATGAGCGTCGAGTCCATGTCGAAGCAGGCGACGCGAAAGCGCCTGAGGGAAAGATCGGGCGGCAGGAGCAGGACGTCGACGGCGCTCTCTTCGGCCATGGCCGCAAGCCCCGTCGGGAAGCCCTTCGAGCTCACGCCCGAAAGACGGATGAAGCCGGGTCTGACGAGCTTCGTCCTGAAGTTGAGGCGGTCTGCAAATCCGTGGATCGCACGGTCGACGCCCGCAAGAAGCATGTCGTTCATCGATTTTCCTCTTTCAATCAGTCATCGTCGTCCGTGCGGGCGCCTTCGGGAAGACCGCGCTCGGGCGTCCAGCCGTCGTTGTTGATGCGATGGGCGCAGGTGACGTAGGCGCGGCCTCCGGATGAGAGTCGTTCAATTCGCTGGTGGAAGGCGCCGAAGGTGAGGTCGAAGGCCTCGCCCGCAGGCGTCCTGCGGACAGGACCGCCGGGAAGCGCCTCGTCGAGAAGGCGGCCCGTGGGCTTCACCATGTCGGAGCCGGAGAGAAGCCCTTCGAGCGTCATGATCGTGACGGCGAGGTCGGCGTGGCCCGCAGGATCGTCGTGGACGGCCGAGCCGGGGAAGGCGCTTCCGCCGACCGCGAGCACGGCGTTGATCTCCTGAGGCAGGAGTCCGCCGTGGTTTCCTGCGCCAAGAGGCAGCTCGGGCGCCATGACGAGGCCGCCCGTTTCGGGATCTCCGCGCGGGACGATGCGAAGGTCGGGCGACCGGCGGCCGTCGGTGAAGACGAGGCGCTCGGAGAAGGTCCCCGGGATTCGGCCCTCGATTGAGCAGGGCTGCTCGGGATCCGAGGGCGAGAAGAGGAGCCCGATGTCGGGCGAGGTCATGAGCGCGTCGCGGGCGCGAAGCTGAAGCGAGAGGTCCGCGGGATTCGTGAACCAGAGTCCCGCGCAGTAGGTTCCGACGAGGACGGCGTCGGCCGAGGCCGTGTCGGTCCCTTCGAGCACCTCGCGCCCCATGAGGATGCTCAGACCCGCTTTTTCAAGAATGCCCTTCATGTCGAAGTGGCGGCGCACGACGCCGTGGCCGTGATCAGACATGACGACGAGCTGCACGCCCGCGTCCCTGCCTTCCGTCTCCCACCACTCGAGCACGCGCGCGAATTGGCGGTCTGCGTCGCGCCTTGCCTCGCGGGTGCGCTCGTCGTCAATGCCGAACTCATGCGAGGAGTGGTCGGGCTCGCCGATCCAGAGGACCGTCACGTCGCCGAGGCCCCTCGGGAGCTCGCGCTCGAAGAAGAGGTCGACGACGAGCTTCGTGCCCCTGAAGTCGGGAAATTCAAGCGGAACGCCCGGGCCGAAATCTTCGACGAGCTCGCGGCGCTCGTTGTCCGGAACGCTCGTCACGAGGTCGTGCACGCAGGCGCAGACGTGGTCGGGATAACGGTCGGCGTAGAGGTGCTGAAGGCGCGTGCTGCCCTTCGAGTTGGCGCAGTAGACGCGCATGGTTTTGCCGGCGGCGCCGAGACGCTCGCCCATGGTGGGAACGAGCAGGAGCCCGTCCTCGCGGCGATGGCGCAGCACGTGCTCGAGGTCGAAGCCGAAGAAGACGCCGTCGGCGCCTCCCATGTCGCGGCGCCAGTAGCAGTTGGCGACGAGGCCGTGGCCCGTCGGGCGAAAGCCCGAGAAGATGCCGGGATGGTTGACGTAGGTCTCGGTCGGAAAGTCCGCAAGGTAGTGCGACCACGAGTGGTTCGAGGCCATGAAGCGCGAGAGCGCGGGCATGTCGGCCTCGACGCTGTCGGGGCGAAGGCCGTCGAAGCCCACGATCACGAAGCGGACGGCGGCGGATGAGGAGGAATTTGAGGTCATGAGTGTCTCCTTATCGTGCGGCGGGTTCGAGCTTCTGCTGGACCCAGTCGCCGAGGATGGACATGGAGAGCGTGGAGACGACGATCACGAGGCCGGGGATCACGGCGATCCACCAGGCGGTCGTGAGGTAGTCGCGCCCGAAGCCCAGCATGGTCCCGAGGGAGCTCATCGGAGGCTGAACGCCGACGCCGAGGAAGGAGAGCGAGGTCTCGAGGAGGATCATGCCGGGGAAGTTGAGGGTCATGTTGACGACGAGGGCCGAGGCGATGTTGGGCAGGATGTGCCTCAGGGCGATCGAGACCGTGGGCAGTCCGAGGCCCTCGAGTGCGCAGGCGTAGCCCTCGGTGTAGGCGGAGCGCGAGAGGTTTCGCGTGAGCCTTGCGTAGCGGTCCCATCCGTAGACGGCCATGATCACGATGATGACGGTGACGTCGGTGCCGAGGAAGGCGATGATCGTGAGGGCCAGGATGATGAAGGGGAGCGAGGCCGTGAAGTCAATGCCGCAGTTGACGGCGTCGTCGACGATGCCGCCGAAGCGGGCGGCGAGAAAGCCGAGCAGCGTGCCGATGACGGCGCCGAGCAGCGTGCCCACGACGGCGAGCACGAAGGACATGCGGATCGAGTAGAGAAGGCGCGAGAAGATGTCGCGCCCGAGCTCGTCGGTGCCGAGGATGTGAGCGGCGGACTCAAACGGCATGAGGAGGCGGGCCGTGAGGTCCATGGCCTCGAGGTCGTACGGGGCGAGGACGGGCGCGAGGAGCCCTGCGGTGAAGAAGACGGCGAGGATGATGCCTGCCGCAATGGCGAGTGCGGGACGTGTGGTCATCAGTTGTCTCCCTTGCGAAGGCGCGGGTTGACGACGAGTGCGAGAAGGTCCATGAGAAGGTTTGCGGTGACGAGCGAGGCGCCCGTGACCAGCACGATCATCTGCACGACGGGAATGTCGCGCGAGGCGACCGACTGGACGAGGAGCTTGCCGACGCCGGGCCAGGAGAAGACGTTTTCGGTGATGACGGCGCCCGCGACGAGCGTGCCGAGGAAGAAGCCGAGGATCGTGAGGATCGAGAGCATGGCGTTGGGAAGCGCATGGAGCCAGATGATCCTGCGCTCGGGCAGGCCGCGCATGCGGGCCGCCCTCACGCACGGGAGGCGCAGCGCGTCGATCATGGCGCTTCGGGCATAGCGCGAGAAGATCGCGGCCTCCGAGGTCGCCATCGTGATGATCGGCATTATGTAGTGCCAGACGGTTGCGTTGCCGTAGGACGGGAGCCATCCGAGCTGGATCGAGAAGACGAGCAGAAGGAGGACGCCCATGAAGAAGTTGGGCACCGCATAGCCGAAGACCGACATCACCATGAGGCTGCGGTCGAGGAGCGTGTTGCGGTGAAGCGCGGCGCACACGCCCGACGGAATGCCGATGAGGAGCGTCACGACGGCGGTCGGAATCATGAGCGAGAGCGTGGGGCCGAGCGCGTCGAGGAAGACGTCCCTCACGGGCTGGCCCGTCATGTAGCTCGTGCCTATGTCGAGCGAGACGAACTTCTCGAGGTAGACGAGGAACTGCTGCCAGAGCGGCAGGTTGAGGCCCCACTGGGCGCGGAAGGCCTCGAGCGCCACCTCGTCGGCGGCGTTGCCGAGCATGATGCGGGCCGGATCGCCCGTCATGTGAAGGCCGAAGAAGACGCAGGCCGTGAGGAGCAGGAGCGTGAACGCGGCGCGAAGAAGGATTGGGAAGATGACGGCGAACATGGATCAGGCCTCCGGATGCAAGAGGAAGGAGGGGCCCGAAAAGCAGGCCGCGAGGTGTCCGCTGCCGTCGTCCCTGAGGGGCGGCACGTCGGTGCGGCAGCGCGCCTCGGCAAGCGGACAGCGGGAGGCGAAGACGCAGCCCTTCGGACGGTCGATCGGACTGGGCATGGCTCCTTTCGGGTAGTAGCGCACGACGTGCGCGTCGGCGCCCGGAGTCGAGGCCATGAGGAGCTTCGTGTAGGGATGCAGGGGCCGGCTGAAGACCGCTTCGACGGTGCCCGACTCGACGATGCGGCCGAGGTACATCACGGTCACGCGGTCGCAGATGCAGCGCACGACGCTGAGGTTGTGCGAGACGAAGAGCATTGCCATCTTCATGCGGTTGCGAAGCTGCAGGAGGAGTTCGAGCACCTGCGCCTGAATCGAGACGTCGAGCGAGGCGACGGGTTCGTCGCAGACGAGAAGCGCGGGTTCGAGCGCCACGGCGCGGGCGATGGCCGCGCGCTGGAGCTGGCCGCCCGACATGACGGACGGACGCCTGCCGGCGTGGTGCGCGGGAAGGCCTGCGGCCCTGAGCACTTCGAGCGCGGCCTTCGCGGCCGCCTCCTTCGAGAGGCCCCTGTGGTGGCGAAGCGGTTCGGCCACCTGCTCGATGATCGGAAGACGCGGATCGAAGCAGGCGTACGGGTCCTGATGGATCATCTGCATGGAGGCGCGCTGGGCGCGCCAGGCGGCGGAGTCTCGCTCAGGGATCGGCGCGTTCTTGAAGCGCACTGTGCCTTCGGTGGGCTCGATGAGGCCGAGCGCGAGGCGCGCGAGCGTCGATTTGCCGCAGCCCGATTCGCCCACGAGTCCCATGACCTCGCCCGAGCGGACCTGCAGGTCGATGTCCTGCAGGACGTCCCAGGGACGGCGGCGGCCGAGAAGGCCCTGCCTCGAGACGTAGCAGTGGCGGGCGATGCGGATATCGGAGATGATGGGAAACTCGGTGTCCTGAACGGGCAGGGACGCAAGGCGCGAGGCGCACGAAGGCGCATGCGGGGCGGCGGTGAGGAGCGCGGCGTCGCAGCGGGTGCGCCTGCGGCCGTCCTCGACGGCCGTCATGGCGCCGAGACTTTCGCGGCAGGGGTTCGTGACGCGCGGGCAGCGCGAGGCGAAGGGACAGCCCGAGCCGAGCATGTCGGGCGGCGGAATCTCGCCCTTGATCGGGATGAGCCGGCCGCGGGTGCCGTCCATGGCGGGCATGGCCCTCAGAAGGCCTTCGGTGTAGGGATGGGCGGGACGCGTGATGACGTCGGAGACGGGGCCTTCCTCAAGGACGTGGCCCGCGTACATGACGGAGACGTCGTCGGCGACGTCGCGGGCGAGGTTCAGGTCGTGCGTGACGATGAGCATCGACATGCCGCGCGCCTGCACGAGCGCACGCATTTCCTGCAGGAGCTCCCGCTGCACGACGACGTCGAGCGCCGTGGTGGGTTCGTCGGCGAGGAGCAGCCTGGGGCTGCCCGTGAGGGCGAGCGCGATCATCACGCGCTGGCGCATGCCGCCCGAGAGCTGGTGGGCGTAGGCGTTCATGCGCTTTTCGGGCGCGGTGATGCCGACGGTGCGCAGAAGCTCGAGCGCAATGTCGTGGCGGTCGGCGCGTGAGCTGCGCGAAGCACGCGAGGCGCCGCTTCGGAAGTCGGGATGGCGGCAGGCGATGGTTTCGACGAGCTGCTCGCCGATCGTGCGCATCGGGTTGAGCGCGGACATGGCGTCCTGGACGACGAGGCCGATGTCGGCCCCTCGGATGGCGCGGTACTCGCGTTCGGAAAGACCGACGAGCTCGCGGCCGAGAAAGCGGATGGAGCCCGTGGTGCGGGCGCCGCGGCCGGCCAGACCGAGGATCGAGCGGGCGAGGACGCTCTTGCCCGAGCCCGACTCGCCGATGAGCGCATGGATGAGCCCGCAGTGAACGGTGAGGTCCACACCGTGCAGCACGTCGACGGCGTCGAACGAGACGCGAAGGCCGCGCACGTCAAGAAGCTTGCAGGTGGAGAAAGTCTCTGCAGACATGTTGGACATGTGAGACATGTGTTGAAGGTGAGGGACGTGAGGAATCCGGAAAGTCTGGGACGGAGAACGCGGGCGGACGCACGGGATGACGGGATCCCTGCGTCCGCGGCTTTCGTGCGTTCGGCGTGCGGGGCCGGAACCCGGACGGCCGCCCTGCGCGGGAGGTCGTCCGGAATCCGATGCCGGAGGATGCCGGCATTACTGGAAGGACAAGTTCTCTGCCGAGAGGTCGAGGCTTCCCTGGAGGGCGCTCGCCTCCCAGACGACGTTCTTCTGCTTGGCGTAGAGCATCGGGAGCGAGTAGAGCGGGCAGGCCCAGGGATTCTGCGAGAAGACCTTCAGCATCTCGCCCCAGGCGGCCTTGCGCTCGGCGGGATCGACGCTCGTCTCGAGCTTTTCGCCAAGCTCGCAGAAGCGCCTATACTCGGCCGAGTCGGCGACGTAGCCGTTCTGCACCCAGAAGCTCGAGGGCTTGAGGCGGCGCCAGAGCTGGGCGACGGGATCGGGATAGTAGGCGGAGAAGCTCGCGTTGTTGATCATGCGGTCGCGGCCCGGCGCCTCGACCTGGGTCCAGTTTTCCTTGACCTCGATCTTCACGTTGAGGCCTGCGGCCTTGAGCATGGAGGCGACGGCCTGCGTGACGACGAGCTCCTGCGTGTAGTAGCCCGCCTGGATGCGCCAGACGATGGGCTCGCCCCTGTAGCCCGAGGCCTTGACGAGAGCCCTGGCCTTGGCGGGATCGTAGAGTTTTTCGCCCGCCGTGGCGAGATAGAGTTCGCCGAAGGTCTTCGACTGGAAGCTGTCGGCCGTGGAGGTGCGGCCCGCGAAGAGCGCGTTGACGAGAATGTCGCGGTCGATCGCGTGGAGGATGGCCTGACGGAGTTCCTTCGACTGCATGACGGCGGAGGACTTGCAGTCGAAGACGAGGCCGTAGATGTTGTCGATGGCGCCGCTGCGGATTTTGAAGCATTTGATGTCCTGGCCGCCGATGTCGATAATGAAATCGACGTCGGGGTTGAAATGGCGTGCCGCGCGGAAATGCGCGACCGTCTCGACCAGACCGAAATC